>CDZY01026431.1_pt1 | contig 106651 bp, 134 predicted proteins | sample 557671 | NCBI WGS metagenome assembly CDZY01 (sample SAMEA3182091, study PRJEB8094) | gut metagenome | biome: human; feature: gut; material: Stool; isolation source: human stools | place: Canada | collected 2013-03-11
AATTGTATTATGGAGACATTCTTTGGAAGATTGAAAAATGAGATGTATTATGGTTATGAGAAAGACTATTCTTCCTTCGAAGAATTCTCACAAGCGGTTGAAGAATATATAGATTATTATAATAACAAAAGAATTCAGGCAAAAACAAAATGGATGCCACCTGTACAATACAGGATAGCATCCATGTGTTCAGCCTAGTTCATAAATATGTGTCCAGGATTCTGGGTACATATCAGCAATACGGCGCTTTTTTGTTATATTATAAAGAGAATTGAGTGATTAGGAGGTTGAGCAAATGGCAAGTACGATTCAAGTTAGAGTGGATGATGAATTAAAAGTAAAATCAGATGAATTGTTTAGGGATTTAGGTACGGATACAACAACAGCAATTCGTATTTTTTTAACGCAGGCACTGGCTGCAAATGGCTTTCCGTTTGAAATAAAGAGGATAAGTAAAAATCCATATGAAAAAATGACAGAGAATGAAATTCTTGAAAAGTTAGAGAAGTCTCGTGAGCATGCTGCACAGGGAAAGTATAGGGATGCAGCTGAAGTTTCCCGTGATATGAGGGCAATAAACAGGAACGGAGAAATATGAGATGAACAAACATATAGAAAAAGCAATGAGCATAAGAAATGAAAATCCAATGGTGAGCAACTGTGCGCAGACAATTCTGAGAGCTTATGCAGAAGAACTTGGAATTACCGGTGACATGGCGGCGAAGCTCAGTTCCAATTTCGGCGGTGGCATGAAGTGTGGCTTGACATGCGGTGCGATCACAAGAGGACTTATGGTGCTTGGCGCTCTTGGCGTTGAGAATCCTTATGTCATAAATCAGTTCAGGCGCAGGATAGCAGATAACCACAACGGCATGACCGATTGTGCCGATCTTTTAAAGGCAAATGCCCAAAATGGCGGAATCAAGAAAGTGCACTGCGACGGCATGATCAGGGAGGCCATAGAGCTGATAGATGAACTGGTGGAAAGTAATGAAGGTTGAACGTAGAGTTGGAGGAAGCTTTTATGAGAAAAAAGAGGGTTGCATTTATCTGTGTTCACAATTCCTGTAGGAGTCAGATTGCCGAGGCTCTCGGGAAATATCTGGCATACGATGTATTTGAAAGCTATTCGGCGGGAACGGAGACGAAACCACAGATCAATCAGGATGCAGTTCGGATCATGAAGGAATTATATGGGATAGATATGGAAGAAAACGGACAGTATAGCAAGCTGATCAGTGATATACCTGAACCGGATATTGTGATTTCTATGGGATGTAATGTCGGATGTCCGTTTATCGGAAGACCATTTGATGACAACTGGGGACTGGAAGATCCGACTGGCTGTGATGATGAGACATTTAAGAAAGTGATAAAAGAAATCGAAAATAATATATTGAAGTTGAAGAAACAAATTGGAGGAGACGCGCCATTGGAATAAAGATAAGATATTTTAATGGAGAACTTTCAGTTGAGGTGAAATATATGATGACAATAAGAGAAAAAGCTGAATACATCATAAGGGATATAAAACGGGAACAGGGAACAAATCCTGTCACTATATTTAGAAATATTGCTGCCAAAGACTATGTGAGTATGCATGGCCCGGAGCACCATATACTTGACGGTGCAAGTCTGCTGGTGGCATATAAAAATGCAGGTGGAAACATAGACATTGATGTTGCTCTGGATAAACTCATGTCCGAGGGGTTGCGCATGCCGGGGGCGATGTGTGGCTTATGGGGAATTTGCGGTGCTATAACATCCATAGGTGCGGCACTTGCCATAATTGACGGCACTGGACCACTATCCGCTGATGGCACATGGGGAGATCACATGCAGTATACATCAGCGGCCATTGGTGAGCTTGGAACTATAAATGGTCCGAGATGCTGCAAACGGGATGCGATGATAGCATTCAAGAATGGAATAGAGTATGTGAACAGCCATTATGGTATGGCGTTACAGTATGAGCATAGGCAATGTGAGTATAGTGATATGAATGCGCAGTGCATTGGGGAGAGATGCCCATTCTTTATATAGGCTAAGTTTTATTTTTATTATTGTTAGATTGATTTTTATAGAATTATTCATATAATAATAAATATCTATATGTGATTGTGCTTGGAGAGGCAAAATATTACATATGGAGGACAAAATAATAAAGACAAAAGAAAAAGAGTTTGATAAGCTCACGATTAAGGACAACTTTATATTCGGCGCTGTAATGAGGAACGAGAAACAGTGTAAGACACTGCTTGAATGTATATTGGGAATCAAAATCAGAAAAATTGAATACACAGATGTTGAAAAGGTAATTGAGAAGACGTACAGCTCAAAAGGAGTTCGACTGGATGTATATGTTGAAGATGATATGAACACAGTATATAATATAGAAATGCAGGCTACAAACAAGAAAAATCTTCCCAAAAGAATCAGATATTATCAGGCGATGATTGATTTGAACATTATCGAAAAAGGCAGTTCATACAATAAGCTTAAGAAGAGTTTTATTATATTTATCTGTGATTATGATGAGTTTGGTTTTGGAAGGCATATCTACACATTCACAAGGACATGCAGAGAAGTCGCTGGATTGGAGTTTGGGGATGATACCACAGTTATTGTTCTCAACACTAATGGAATAGCTGATGATGTGAGTGATGATCTGAAAAACTTGCTGAAATACATTGGCGGTCAAGCTCCAAGAGGTGAGCTTGCACGATCGTTGGACAATGAAGTTCAGAATGTAAAAAACAGTGAAAAATGGAGGCGGGAATACATGACATTACAGATGAGAGACAGGGAAAATGTAGAACTTGGCGAAATGAAAAAACAGGTGTTTCTGATTCGAAAGATAACCAGAGACAAAGTTGCAGCTACAAGTGATTTCCTTGGTGTTTCAGAATCATTCGTTATCAAAGTCATGGATTTAATTGAAGAAAATCCTGATCTTGATGATGAGGAAATTGCAGAAATGCTGGTTGATTTTTAAGAGTGAGAATATAGTAAAAAAACATAGAGAACAGAAACCTTGCAGAATATAGTGCAGGGCTTTTGTTCTCTATATTTTATGGGGAAGGCTTTGATTATGTCAATTTTTGTATCTTATTATATCACCGGGATTGCATTTTAAAACAAAGCATATTGTTAATAGCTATGGCGAGTGCATTTCTTGTGATGTTTTCTTTATCCATATATTCTTTGCAGCAAAATGTATTGATTTTGCAATGAATGTGGCTTGACATGCGGTGCGATCACAGGAGAACTTATGGTGCTTGGCGCTCTTGGTGTTGAGAAACCTTATGTCATAAATCAGTTCAGGCGCAGGATAGCAGATAACCACAATGGCATTCCTCTGTGTTGCCGGGAGTTACTTAATCGCAGGGCGAAGTTATAAGTAATTAGTATTGACACAGCAATAAACTCCTTTATAATAAATACTACAAATGTAATATTTATTATAAAGGAGTTTTGATATGATGAACTTATATTTTTTTATCTTGAAATACTACGTGTGTAATATATACAAGAAGTTATATTGTATGCTACTTTTGGTTGGCGTAGCCATATTGTTATGCAGTTGTTCCAATAAAAATGCAGTGGCAGACGCAGAGCGGACAGTTATTGATTTTAGTATATCTGATGAAAATCAGTTTATTGCAGATTTGGATGATATATATTCATCTTGTCAGGATATGAAATGCAAGACCGAGGAAGAAAAACTGAATCAGACTAGGACCGTAATAGAATCGATGGGAAGTAAGGGGTACATAGCTGTGGATGTGGAGAATCAGATCAATATGGCAAATGCAGAGAATGCGGAGATGTTTTTATCAGAGGTGGCTGAAAACAGAGATGCAGGATGTACAATACTGCAGGTCATGTATGATAAGTCCTTTGTAAGGTTTGATTTTAAATCAGGCGGTAACAATGTTATGATAACCAGGCGATTCTATGTGTGGGAGAATAACTGTTTTGTTGAGAAAAATGAAGAAAACTATAAGGCCTATACATGGAAATACACAGACGGATATCTATTTTTTGAGAGGTACAGGATGGGAGGATATGACGGAGATTCTGCGTATACGGCATTACGAGTTGAGCCTCTGGATGAGAAGTTAAGGGTACTTAACAGAAAGTATATCAAGACGATTGGATATGATTCAAATAATTTATTTACCACAAACTGGGATGAATCAGATATGAACAAAATAAATTATTATGATATCTATGAAGCACTTTACAAAATGAAATATGGTGTGTCCAGTCCCTATTCGGACGAGGGGGTTACATATATGATAGAAGAAGAGTTATACGAGAAGGTGTTTCAGGAGTATTTGCCTGTGTCTACAGATGTACTTCAGCATGTTAATGTATATGATGTATCCAGACAAATGTATCAGTACAGAACGAGGGGGATGTTTGATCACAGTGTGACACCATTGGTTCCATTTCCAGAGGTAGTGGATGCTGAGTATAATGCTGACGGAACAATAACCCTCATAGTAAATGCTGTTTCGGAGAAGGATGAGAGTGGCAGATTATTTACACATAAAGTTACAATAAAGGAGAAAGAAAATGATGGATTTGAGTATGTGTCAAATGATGTTCTGACGATGGGCAAAGAGGGGATATATTGGTACAGAGACAGGCTTTCTGATAAAGAGTGGCAGGAGCACTACGGAGATAAGACCATCACAATAAATCAGAATGGAAATGTTATTGATGATAGTCTGTTATCCGATGACGAAATGGAGAATGTAAAAGTAAATATAATAGGAATATTGCAGTCAGATGCCATAAGAAAGTTGTATGAGGATGAAGATATTTCGGATAATAGTGATTTAATATATGGTGCAGTAGATATCTTAGGAAGCAGTGGACTGATTTGTTTTTCTGATGATACCAATATGTATAATTATCAGCTATTTCAGTCTTTTTATAGAAATTATACAGATGGTGGAGAGCGTGATTACATTTGCGTATATAGGGTAAACAGGGATGCAAGCGTGACAGAGATGACATTTGCGTATGATGACAGCCGGATACAGATGATTTTCAACACAGCAAAGTACGAGAATCGTGACTGGAAATTTATAGCGACTGGCATACGGGATTTAAAAGATATGAAACTCACAGAAAAAGGCTACTTTATATATACATACTCAAATATAATAGCCCATGGTGGGCTGAAGGAGTATTTCAGAGTCAGTCCGTTGACGGATGAATGCAGGAAATTGACAAGAAAATATGTGTATGGGCTTAGTTATGTGAATTACAATATGCTTGTTATCGATTGGGATGAGTCAAATGCATCAGATATACTTGTGCCGTGTATGTTTGATGATATATACAGACTGTACACTGGTGAAAATCTGAAACCTGATGGTGGATGGATAGATGCAGACAAATATGAGTCTGTTATGTTGTCAATGTTCCCTGTCACTGTGACGGAGCTGAGGGATAATTGTGATTACAATTCAGAAAAAAATTCGTACAGATATCAGGTCATTCTAGGAAAACAGTATCCACCATTCGGAGAGGTTGTGGACTATATCTACAACGATGATGGAACTGTTTCGCTTATTGTTGATGCGGTGTGGGCTGACAAGGGATCGGACATTGCATTTAGAAATACACTTACAGTAAAACCGGAAGAAGATGGTACTTTCAAATATATGTCAAATCATATAGAGAAGATGGAATGTGACATACCGGTTTATTCTGACTGATATTCATAGGCGTATATCCCAAGATCACGCAGTATTGACAGAGAGATCTTCGATGCGGAAAGTCCGTCCGCTGATAAAAACTGATTGTCATTTTCAGAAAGTGATATATTCGTGGCGAAAAAGTAATCATTATCATTAGATGTAATGAATCCGACGAACCAGCCGTTTATATTTATATCATCAACTCTGCCGGTACCTGTCTTGCCATACAGACTTTTTCCATCTGAGTTTGCAATAAACATGGACTCTATGACTGTATCCACATTTGTCTTAGACAGCTTCCAATCATTATTTTTCAGGTGACATAGCAGTTCTACCTGCTCTACCGGGGATATAGTCAGAGAGGATTCCAGCCAGTAACAGTTCTGAACTGAATTGATATTCTGATTTCCATATTCAATAAGACTGAGAAAATTTTTCACATCTGTGTGGTCCATAGCTGCATCCAGATTGTCAAAATACCAGTTTACAGATCCGGTCATGGCAGATCGAAGTGTCTGATCTGTGTTCCAGGCATCAAAAGGGTAAGTGCTCCCATCCCAGCGCATAAATGAGTTGTCGGAAGTTATGATGCCATGTTCAAGAGCCATCACTGCGTCATATATTTTATATGTAGAATCCGGTGAAGTGCGGCATAGGGCTTTGTCCTGGTTATAGATATACCATTTATCATTTCCCTTGTCGTACAGAGCAAAACAGCCGTTGTAGTCAGAAAAGTAACTGGATAGATCCATGGATTCCAGATTCACCGGGGCAAAATCCTTGTATTGTGTATCATCCAGAGCATATACAGATAATGGCGCACATACAGTCATCAGCAATATGATAATTGAAAATGCATATATACATTTCCGTTTTTCTCTGTTGGTGACAGGGTTGAAATTAACAATAAGATGAAGCCTTGTTTTAAGTAATTTTTTCCTGCTTTTGCTCTTGAATGATACCGATGATGAATTACTGGATCTGCTTGCAGCCGCACGGAGGATGGTCTGCCCATACTTCGCGGCATAGTTTTGACCGAGGCACTGCAATACATCATTGTCACATGCTTTTTCTCTGTCATGTCTTGCTGTATGTAATGTGTATATAACAACAGGATTGAACCAATACAGTATGCAGAATATGCAGATAAACATATTCACGGCATTGTCTCTGCGTTTAAAATGTTGTAGTTCATGTAACAAAATATGTCTCAGGTCGGTTATTGTGTAATCGGATATGCAGTCGTTGATTTGCCGTGGAATATATATAACAGGGCGGAATACACCTACAATGACCGCTCCAGATAAAGCAGAGGAGGAATATAATTTCGGTTTGTATCTGCGCACATTGCAGAGCTCAAGGCATTCCGAATATATATTCAATATGACAGTATCGTCGGAGACTGGAACAGCAGATTTTTTCAGCTTGTATAGTGATATGCCTGACACTATTAAACGGATGGAAAATATGCAAACTCCGGAAAGCCATATAATAAAAAGGAGCTTTGGATATATTGTAGATGTACTGTTTACAGATATAGCAAAGTCGTTCATCCAATTCACATTCAATGAAGGGCTGGTATTGATAGGCACAGGAGTAACTGTATTTTCGGCAGAAGTACTTCTGTGAAATAATGATCGTATGAAACCTATGGCCTGGAATATAAATGAATTATTTACAGGGATAAATGGAATTACGAGAAGAAACAGCACAATATATATGGTGTTGTATCTGCCGTTACATGTTAGCTGTTTTCTGAATATGAATCGAACAAATATCAGTAGCAGCAGAGATAAACTTATGGATATATTGCTTATAAAAAAATGTGTGAAAAATTGAGTCAAGCCTTATTTCCTCCCGGTGCCTTTTCCATTTAATATGTCTTGAAGTTCCTTTATATCATCAGCACTAAGTTCATCACTATCCACAAACGCAGAAACCATGTCGGATATGTGTCCATTGAAAAACTTCTTTAGAAAAGATGAGCTTTCATGTTTTCGATATTCCTCCTGACTGATGACAGGGGAGTAGACGAACATGCGGCCCTTTTTCTCATAGGAGATGGCAGACTTATCAGAAAGTCTTTTGATGAGAGTCTGGATAGTCCTAGGATTCCATGAAGTGGTCTGCAACAGTTTGTCAGTAATGTCATTTGTGCTTATAGGGGCATATTTCCATATAACCTTCATAACTTCATATTCGGCTTCGGAAATCTGGGGAATGTGTTTCATAGATTATACTCCTTTAATACTACGTTTGTAATAACAGTATAAAGATTATGGGGTGGGGTGTCAACCTTTGTCTATACATATGAGGAAACTCTCCAAAAAGGATTGTTTAGCAGAGTATATAATTTTCAAACACCGGGTAACATACTCATATACAGGCTAAGGAGGTATATGGGATGATATCACCAGACACAATAAAGCTGCTCAGGGAATGTGATGCCGGGATCAAGATGGGTGTTTCGTCTATTGATGAGGTGCTTGGGTATGTGCATGCGGCGAAAATGAAGAAGATACTTATAGAATGTAAGGAGGAGCACAACGCAATAAAACAGGAGATACAGAAACTACTGGATGAGTACAATGACGATGGCAAGGATCCAAATCCAATAGCAAAGGGCATGTCCTGGATCAAGACAAATGTGAAACTCATAGTGGATGAGTCTGACAATACCATAGCGGAGCTTATGACGGATGGCTGCAATATGGGTGTGAAGTCGCTGAATAAATATCTAAACGAATATAAGGCGGCGGATGACAGGGCGAAGGATAAGACGAAGAGACTCATAGAGCTTGAGAAGAAACTCTGCGAACAGATGCAGCCTTTTTTATAAGTGATTGTTGACTAAAAAAGTTTTATTAAATATACTTGTAAATATGAGAACCCAACATGTCTGTAGATGACGCGGATCATGTTGGGGATTTATTGTTTTAGGGGAACAGAAAAAAATGATATAAGAAGGAGAAGATATATGAACAGGCAGGTTTACAATCCCTTTTTGCCGCTGAATGAGTACATACCGGACGGCGAGCCGCATGTATGGGGCGACAGGGTTTATCATTATGGATCTCACGATAAGGAGGGCGGTTACACGTTCTGTATGCAGGATTATGTGGTGTACTCCGCGCCGGTAAAAGATCTGACAAGTTGGCGATGCGAGGGCGTTACATACAGGGCGAGCCAGGATCCGGCATACCCGGAGCTGAAGTATATGTACGCGCCAGATGTTGTGAGGGGGAATGATGGCAGATATTATCTGTATTATTGTATGGGTGGTGACTACGGTTACGGCGGATACACAGGGCCGATCAGTGTAGCTGTGTGCGATACGCCGGCGGGCAAATACGAATATCTTGGCCATGTGCAGTATAAGGACGGCACTGTGATGAAGAAGTACATTTGCTTTGATCCGGCAGCCATGAATGATGACGGAACCATCAGGATATTCTACGGAACCCAGTACGGATACGAGGAGGAGCCTGATTTCCTGACAAATGGCAGGCTGGACGATGAGGTATCCATGTTCGGAAGAACAAAGGAGGAGATTCTTGGCTACAATGACAGCATCATGGGACCGATCATGGTGGTGCTTGAGGACGATATGCTGACGGTTAAGGAAGAACCGAGGCACATCATACCTTACGCCGTGAAGGGAACATCATTTGAGGAGCATCCATTTTTCGAGGGTTCATCCATGAGAAAGGTGGGAGACAAATACTACTTTGTTTATTCGTCATGGCAGAACCATGAGCTGTGCTATGCGGTGAGCGATTATCCGGATCACGGATTTACATTTGGCGGTACTATAGTGTCAAATGGCGATGTGGGATATAAGGGAAGAAGTTTCGAGAACAAGCTGAATATGACCGGAACCACGCACGGAAGTATAGAGTGCATAGATGGTCAGTGGTACGTGTTCTATCATAGGCTTACACACAAGTCGGACTACAGCAGACAGGCCTGTGCTGAGAAGATATATATAGATGCGGATGGACACATAGACCAGGTGGAGGTTACGAGCTGCGGACTGAACAATGGACCGCTTGTGGCAAATGGCACGTATCCAGCGGTGATAGCATGCAACCTGACAAATGGACATATGCCGCACGGCTCCAACAGTATATACACGATAGAATTCCCAAATGTGACGAACAAGGGTGAGGATAGATTTATTGCGGAGATAGAGGATGGAACACTCATAGGGTATAAGTATTTTGCGCTTGGGGGCAGCAGTACATTTGGCGTGAATGTCAGATATGAGACGGATGCCAACAAGGTGGTGTATGAGGGACCTGTCAGGGTAGACGAGAGATGCGAGAATCAGGAGCAGCTCAAGGATGCAAACGATCTGGCAGAGAATGTAGAAGGATACTTTGACATATGTGTGACAGAAGATAGTGAGAGTATCGGAAGAATAGATATACCTGTATCTGAAGATATCTCAGAGACAGAGTGGAGATGGTGCGAGAACAAAGTGGATTTCCCAGAGGGAGTCCACGCGGTGTATCTTGTATACCATGGCAGAATAAAGGTTCAATTAAAAGATATACGATTTAGGTAAAATATTGAAAGAAGAGGGAGAATTATGAAGAAGTCAAATGGTGCGGCACTGATACCGATATACGTCTTTCTTGTCCTGTATCTGGGACTTGGAATACTGTTTGAGTACGTGCTGAAGATCCCGATGGGATTTTACAATATTCCAATAGTGGTTGCCTTTATGGTGGCGATATTTGTGGCATGTCTGCAGAACAGAAAGGTAAGCTTTGATGAGAAGCTTCAGATCATGGCAAATGGACTTACAGACAAAAATATTATAACCATGCTGCTCATATTCCTGACGGCGGGAATATTTGTGGGAGTCGTGGGGCGGAGCAGTGCCGAGAGTGTGGCATACTTTATGCTGAGTATCATTCCGGCGAGATTTTCCGTGGCAGTTTTGTTCGTTGTAGCGTGCTTTGTCTCAACAGCTATGGGAACGTCTGTTGGAACAATAACACTTCTGACGCCTATAGGAGTTGCAGTTGCCGATGCGTCAGGATTTAATCTGCCGCTCTGTGTGGCGTCCATCATGGGCGGTGCGATGTTCGGAGATAACCTGTCGTTCATATCGGATACGACCATAGCAGCATGTAATGGTCAGGGGTGTGCCATGAAAGATAAGTTCAGGGCAAACTTCTGGATAGCATTTCCTGCAGCGATTGTGACGCTCATAGTAATCTTGGTTAAGTCATTCAATACTGAGATAGGCGGAGTAGTACACCATGATTACAATATGATACAGATCATTCCTTATGTTCTGGTACTCATAGGAGGAATAGTGGGATTTAATGTGTTTGTAGTCCTGATAGTTGGAATCGTGTCAGGCTCCATCATCATGCTTGCCACAGGGCAGACGGCAGCAGTGGATCTCCTGACGAATATGGGAAGCGGTGCAGCAGGAATGTTTGAGACTAGTATGGTTGCTGTACTTGTGGCAGCTATGTGTTCACTCATCAGAGAGTATGGCGGGTTTGAGGCACTGCTTTCAGCTATAAAGAAGGTGTTCAAAGGTGACAAGGGAGGCCAGCTTGGAATCGGACTCCTGGTTGGAGCCATGGACATAGCCACAGCCAACAATACGGTCGCGATAGTCATGGCGAATCCGATAGCAAAGGAGATGGCAGAGGATTATGGTATATCCCCGAAGAGATCAGCGTCGCTGCTTGATACATTTTCATGCATATTCCAGGGAATCATTCCTTACGGTGCCCAGATGCTGGTTGCAATATCAGCGGTGTCGGAGCTGGGACATGAGATATCAGCATTCCAGATAATTCCAAATCTGTTTTATCCAATACTTCTTCTTGTAAGTTCACTTGTGTGGATGCTTATAAGAAGTAATGACAAACCACATATGGCAAAGAGACGGTAAAGAATATAAATGTGCGTTATTTCGTAATATAATAAATAAATATTCAAAAAAACACGCAAAAAACAAGAAAAAACTTGAAAATGCGTGTTTTTTCGTTTTTATTTAAGAATTTTTATGCTATAATTTACACTTGTGAATTATAAATAAAAAATAGGAGGAGTAACATGGACGCATTCACAAACTTTTTAGGCAAAGTTGATGATATTGTCTGGGGCTTGCCACTCATAATACTCATCATCGTCTGCGGAATCTATCTGACGATCAGACTTAAGTTTCTTCAGATAGTTCATCTGCCAAAGGCACTGAGATTCATGATCAAGAATGAGGAAGACGGTACAGGAGAGGTGACGAGCTTTGGCGCGTTATGTACAGCACTTTCAGCAACTATCGGTACAGGTAACATCGTAGGAGTAGCAACAGCTATAGGTATCCTTGCCGGTGGTCCTGGAGCACTTTTCTGGATGTGGGTAGCAGCGCTTTTCGGAATGGCAACAAAGTATTCAGAGGGACTGCTTGCTGTAAAGTACAGAAAGATTGACGAGGATGGACACGTTCTCGGAGGACCTTTCTACTACATTGAGAATGGTATGGGTCACAAGTGGAAATGGCTTGCAAAGATATTTGCATTCTTCGGAGCATGCGTAGGTCTCATGGGTATCGGTACATTTACACAGGTAAATGGTATTGCTTCTGCAGTTCAGGCTTTCTTTGATCCTGACAAGGCAAATACAGTATCAATCTTTGGAAATGACTACTCAATAGCCATCGTCATCTCAGCATTTATTCTTGCAATCCTTGTAGGACTTGTCGTAATCGGTGGAATCCAGAGAATATCAAAGGTTTCTCAGATTATAGTACCATTCATGGCAGTTCTCTACATCGTGGTGTGTCTGGTTCTTATCATAGTTAATATAAATAAAGTTCCAGCTGCATTTGAAACAATAGTCAAGTGCGCATTTAAGCCTATGTCATTTGCAGGTGGTGTTACAGCAAGTCTTGCAATAGCCATGCAGAAGGGTGTTGCACGTGGTATCTTCTCGAATGAGGCTGGTCTTGGTTCTGCACCTATCGCAGCAGCAGCAGCTCAGACAAAGGAGCCTGTTCGTCAGGGACTTGTAACAATGACAGGTACATTTATTGATACTATCATCGTATGTACAATGACAGGTCTTTCAATCGTTATGATGGGAAGCTGGCAGGATGGCAGCCTTGAGGGAATCGCAGTCACAACTGATGCATTCCAAAAGGGACTTTTCTTTATGCCAGGTCAGGTTGCAGCATTCATCCTGATGATCTGCCTTGTATTCTTCGCATTTACAACTATCCTTGGTTGGGATTACTATGGTGAGAGGTGTCTTGAGTACCTCACAAATGGCAGCAAGGTTTCAGTTCAGATCTATCGTTGGTTATACATACTTTGCGTATTTATCGGACCATACATGACAGTTAAGGCTGTATGGACTATCGCTGATATATTTAACGGACTTATGGCGATTCCGAATATCATAGCACTGCTTGCACTCAGCAGTGTGGTTGTGGCAGAGACAAAGGATTACTTTGCACGCCACAAGGAATTGTAGGGTTCAATAGAAGTAAATATTTATATGTAATAATTGGGTGAGCACCTACCAGCAGTCAGGCAAAATTTTGTCTGGCTGCTTTTTTATTTGCGGGAGTTTTTTTGATTTATAAAGCAATAACAGTTGACAACAAAGTTAGTAGCGACTAACATTATGTATGTTAAGAGAATTGGATCAGTGGGATGTAACAAATGAAAGGTTCTGAGACTATAAAAGAAACACTGCACAAGGCGGATTGTGTCTTATATCCGGTTGGTGACAGAAGAGATAAAGTTGTCATTGTGTTATCAGGCAGCGAGGGCGGTCTGGAGTATACAGGAAAATGGAGGAAAAAGTTGTGAAAAAACAGTTTTTTGAGATCGAGAAGGATGGGTTCTACGGAACATACTACGAGAATCCAAATGGGGCTGACTGTGCATTCATAGGACTGTTTGGAGATGATCCGAATGATTTTATGGCGAAGTGCGGAGCAAAGTGGCTGCACAAAAATGGTGTGAACGCACTCTGTGTATCTCCCGGGAGAAAGAATTACAGCCATGTAAATAATCCGCTGGAGAGAATAGAGTCGGCTATTGCATGGCTGAAAAGTCATGGAAACCGGAAAATAGGAATCATGGGAATGAGCACGGCTGGCATGGATTCCCTTGTTGCGGCATCGTATTTCCCGGATATCACATTGACATTTGGACTTACGGCAAGTGACTTTGTATGGCAGGGATTTGAACAGGGCAAAAAAGACGGATGTAAGGAATGGCCGATACCGGGTGCATCGACTCTTTCGTGGAGAGGCGAGCCTCTTGCTTATATGCCATTTGTGTATGAGCATCCTGTGTACTGGCAGAAAATCGAGGAGGAGACAAAGGGCTCCGGCGACATTGAGCGCAGTACCTGTCTGTTTATCGATTCGGAGAAGGCCAGAGAACACACAGAAGAGGAAATGATCAAGGTCGAGAACATAAGGGGAAAGCTGTTTTTGATTGGTGCAGACGACGACTCGTTCTGGGAGGCGGGCAAATACATCCGCAGAATGGATCAGCGACTGAAGGAGCGTCCACATACATGTGAGTATGTGCCGCTTGTGTATGAGCATGGAACTCATTTTGTTCTGCCGGAATCGATGCTTCGTATGGCGCTTCCGGTTGGACTGAAATTTGTCATGAAGTTTATATTCAAGGCTGCAAAGGATTATCCAAATGAGTGCGAGGCGACGAGAAAGGATATAGACAGAAGACTCTCAGCCGCACTTAAGGAATGGATACAGGAATAAAAAGGCAGGCGATTAGAATGTTGAAATATGGAATGTATGCAAAGGCTGTGGAACTGCTGTGTTTTAAGCAGGCACTTGCAAGGCTTGCGCAGATATATCCTGATATGGACATGAAGAGATATAAAAGATCCGTGAAGAGAGAGTACAAGGAGATGCTTCTCAGAACTCCCGATATAGGTGGAAGCTCACTGGAGATGAACCTGTATATCGCGGCATTTGTATTTTCACTGCACAAGGCAGAGCCGGATAGGATCACACCTGAAGTTGTGGATGAGATGGTCACTGCGGTGTTCGATTCGCCTTTCATGGTGAAGGCGCATGAGAACAAGAAGTGTACGCTCTTTACTGACAAGGTGCAGGACAAAAAGGTGCAGGAGAGCATAGCAAGCCAGACATCAAAGTATGAGCTTGACTGGAAATTCCGCTATGAGAAAGGTGTCGACGAATTCTATAACACTTATACGGAATGTGGAATATGCAAACTGGGCAAGAGGGAAAACTGCTTTGAATTTGTTCCATGCCTGTGCAACATGGACGAGAGAAATTACAGGAATGAAGGAGGTCAGCTTCATCGTACCAAGACACTTGGTCAGGGTGATGAATGCTGTAATTTCCATGTCACACGGATACAAGGACGTTAAAATGGACTAGAGTCCAATGTTCACAATGTTAACCCGTGGATTTACGATGCACTTGCAATTCCAGGCAGATTCGAGGAATATGGATTCTACGAGGAGTCATTTGACCAGCGTTTCCTTGATCTGATTGCGGCATTTGATAAATGCGGCAAATATTTGTATGAGGGGAGCTTGAAATGGTAAATACAATAGCATTTTTACTTATAGTATTTGGGATTATGTTTCTGATTGGTATTGCAATGGCAATGATTGTAATGGCGGTGAAAAATATCAGAGACAATTGTTGAATATGCACTCTTTATGCGAATGCCCTCATTGAGCCGGCAGGCGGCATGATGGGGACAAGTGTATCAGCATGATGCGTAATTGTTGAGCGTTGAATTGGATCATGATGGCAAGAGTTTAATATTTTCATCATGATCTAAAGAAAGAATATGGTATGAGGAAGGAAAAATACAATGACTATCCATGAGTTCGGAAAAGAGAATAAAGAAACGATAATATTGATACATCCATCTGTTGTGAAGTGGGATTACTTTGAGAATGTAATTCCTCTGTTAGAAAAGAATTATCATCTGCTGGTTCCGGCACTTCCGGGTTATGATTTTGACAATGACAATGACTTTACAAGCGTGGAGCAGATTGCATCAGACTTAAATAACTGGATCAAGGCGAAGGGATTCACGGAGATATATGCTGTATATGGCTGTTCTATGGGCGGTTCCGTTGCGCTTATGGTTGCGCTGGGACAGAAGGTTAGAATACAGCATTGTGTAATAGACGGCGGAATCACACCGTATCAGTTGCCATGGATCGTGACACGCTTTATTGCGCTCAAGGATTATCTAATGATGATGATAGGCAGAGCAGGCGGTGTGGCTTTGCTGGAAAAGGCATTTGCTACAGACGACTATTCCAAGGAAGATCTGCAGTATGTTGCGGATGTTCTGAGACATTGCAGCAGCAAAACACTGTGGCGAACATTTGAATCGTGCAATAACTATAAGGTGCCGGATCCTGTTCCGAAGATTGATACGCACATCCATTATTGGTACGCAAAGAATGAAGAAAAAGAGCGGAAAAATGATATAGCGTATATCAGGCGCAGGCTACCTCAGACGGAGTTTGAAGTATTACCGGAACTCGGACACGGCGGACTTGTCTTACTCAGGCCTGAGTTGTTTGAGGAAATGATGAGCAAGTTTCAGTGAGATATGGAAAATATGAGTTAATATACGTTTGACATGAAGGGGGTGGAGAATGCTAATATAATATCAAAAGGTGCAACCGATAGACGGTTAGCCCTGATATTATTGGATACAAAAGTAACCGCTAAAGTTTGTTAGGACTGGGCGGTTATTTTTGTGTCTTATCATTGCTCTTAGAGCCAACGGCATAATCAAGAGCAAAGCAAGTGATGCATAAAGCTGATTATGGCTATAAACTCCTGTGATGAAGGCTAACCGCCTACCGAATAGGGTAGCACCGCATATATCACATCAAACAAATGTTCGACTCTCAGTGTAGGTAGTTTGGCGAGAAGGGTAGCTTGGAGAGAAGTGTAATCAATAAAAAGCGCATAATATTTTCGCAAATTAAAATAAAACCGGGAAAAGGATACAAAGACATTAGAAATTGTATCCTTTTCCTGGTTTTTGTCATTTTAGATAAAATTTTATGCACTTTTGAATGCTGAGAGGTCTTGCTGGCCAACAAATTGTAAACTAGAGCAAGCCGCTAGTCCTTTAACTGGCAATCCGGGCCACCTGAGCGGCAAAGCCGCCCGCGCCCGACATTACTCAGCGTCCTTTATCTCACTGTGAAGCTCCTGCAGTGACTTCACATCGCTGTCGCCATGTGCCTGAACGTACAGGATACCCTTTGCGGTTGCTCTTGCGCCTGCAATTGTAGTCACATAAGGAATCTTTGCCTTGATGGCAGCCTTTCTGAGGTAACTGTCGTCGTGGGCACTTTCCTTACCGCTCGGAGAATTGATTATCAGGTCTATAGAGCCATTTGTTATAAGGTCATTGATGTTTGGTCTGCCCTCCTGGAGCTTTTTGACTTTCTCAGCTTTTACTCCGGCAGCCGTAATTATGGCATATGTTCCGCTTGTAGCAAGGATCTTGAAACCAGCTTTCTCGAAGAGCTGAGCGATCTCGATAACCTCATCCTTGTCCTTTCTGTTTACAGAGATCAGGACAGTTCCGCTTGTAGGAAGGAGAGTCTGTGTAGCCTCCTGAGCCTTGTAGAATGCCTCTCCGTAGTAGGTTGAAAGTCCGAGAACCTCACCTGTAGATCTCATCTCAGGTCCTAAGATCGGGTCAACCTCTGGGAACATGTTGAATGGGAATACAGCCTCCTTAACTCCGTAATATGGTATGTGCTGCTCCTTGAGAGTTGGAACAGGAGATGGTCTTCCTGTGAGCTCTGATGTGATGATATCAGTAGCGATAGGAACCATGCGCACGTTACATACCTTTGATACGAGAGGTACTGTACGGGATGCTCTAGGATTTGCCTCAAGAACATATACCTTGCCTTTCTCAATAGCGTACTGCATGTTCATAAGACCTACGACATGCATTTCCTCAGCGATCTTCTTTGTATATTCCTTGATAGTAGCAACATTCTCAGAAGTGATGTGTACTGAAGGAATGATGCAGGCTGAATCACCTGAGTGAACTCCGGCAAGCTCGATGTGCTCCATAACGGCAGGAACAAATGCGTGAGTTCCGTCGCTTATGGCATCTGCCTCACACTCAAGGGCGTGATTCAGAAATCTGTCTATAAGTATAGGTCTGTCAGGTGTGACACCAACGGCAGCTCTCATATATCCGTCAAGGCTCTCGTCATCGTATACGACCTCCATACCACGTCCACCGAGAACGTATGATGGACGGACCATGACTGGATAGCCAATCTTGTGAGCGATCTCAAGTGCCTCGTCAACAGTAGTAGCCATACCAGATTCTGGCATAGGAATCTCAAGCTTATCCATCATCTCACGGAAGAGATCTCTGTCCTCTGCAAGATCGATGACAGCAGGAGATGTACCGAGGATCTTTACGCCGTTCTTCTCAAGGTCAGAAGCAAGGTTAAGAGGTGTCTGACCGCCGAACTGTGCGATGACGCCCACTGGCTTTTCCTTGTTGTAAATGCTGAGGACATCCTCAAGTGTAAGTGGCTCAAAGTAGAGCTTATCTGATGTATCATAGTCAGTTGAAACAGTCTCTGGATTACAGTTTACTATGATAGTCTCAAATCCGAGCTTCTTAAGTGCCAGTGATGCATGTACGCAACAGTAGTCAAACTCGATACCCTGACCGATTCTGTTAGGACCTCCGCCGAGGATCATAACCTTTGGCTTGTTCTCATTTATCGGATTGCTGTCAGGTGCATTGTATGTGGAGTAGTAGTAAGCGCTGTCCTTTGTTCCACTTACGTGTACGCCTTCCCATGCCTCAGTAACTCCGAGCTCGATTCTCTTATTTCTGATGTCCTCCTCAGGAATCTCAAGAATCTGGCTGAGGTATCTGTCTGAGAAACCGTCCTTCTTTGCAGTGGTGAGTGCCTCGTCGGATGGGAGAGTGCCCTTATGTGCTGCGAGTGCTTCCTCTTCCTCAACGAGTTCCTTCATCTGCTCAACGAAGTAGTGCTTAACCTTTGTTATATCAAATATCTCATCTACTGTAGCGCCCTTTCTGAGTGCCTCGTACATGATGAAATGTCTGTCGCTTGATGGATGTGCAAGCATGCGCAATAGTTCATCCTTGCTCTTTGTATTGTAGTCCTTGGCGTAGCCGAGACCGTATCTTCCTGTCTCAAGGCTTCGGATAGCCTTCTGGAAAGCCTCCTTGTAGGTCTTACCGATACTCATGACCTCACCTACGGCACGCATCTGGGTTCCGAGCTTGTCCTCAACACCCTTGAACTTCTCGAATGCCCAACGTGCGAACTTGATAACCACATAGTCACCGTCCGGAACGTATTTGTCCAGTGTGCCATACTTACCGCACTCGATATCCTTGAGGGTAAGTCCTGTTGCCAGCATGGCTGACACAAGGGCAATAGGGAATCCTGTAGCCTTTGATGCCAGAGCAGAAGAACGGGATGTTCTAGGGTTGATCTCGATTACGATGATTCTGTCAGATACAGGGTCATGTGCGAACTGTACATTTGTTCCACCGATGACCTCAACAGAGTCAACGATCTTGTATGCCTGCTCCTGAAGTCTCTTCTGAACGTCCTCAGAGATTGTGAGCATAGGAGCGGAGCAGAATGAATCACCTGTGTGTACGCCGAGAGGATCGATGTTCTCGATGAAACATACAGTGATCATATTGCCTTCGCAGTCACGTACAACTTCAAGCTCAAGCTCCTCCCATCCGAGGATTGACTCCTCAACGAGGACCTGACCTACAAGGCTGGCCTGGAGACCTCTTGCACAGACAGTTTTGAGCTCCTCCTTGTTGTATACGAGTCCGCCGCCGGCACCGCCCATGGTGTATGCAGGACGAAGAACAACAGGGTATCCGAGCTGATCTGCGATGGCGAGAGCCTCATCTACAGAGTAGGCAACCTCGCTTCTTGCCATTTCTATTCCGATTGCGTTCATGGATTTCTTGAATTCGATTCTGTCCTCACCGCGCTCAATGGCATCTACCTGAACACCGATGACCTTGACATTGTATTTGTCTAAGATGCCTTCTTTTGCAAGTTCAGCACAAAGGTTAAGTCCTGACTGTCCTCCAAGATTTGGAAGAAGAGCGTCAGGTCTCTCTTTTGCAATTATCTGCTCAAGTCTCTTGACATTGAGCGGCTCAATGTATGTGACATCAGCTGTCTCAGGATCTGTCATGATGGTAGCAGGGTTGGAATTGACCAATACGATCTCGTAACCAAGCTTCTTAAGGGCCTTGCACGCCTGAGTACCTGAGTAGTCGAACTCACATGCCTGACCGATGATGATTGGACCAGATCCTATTATCAGAACTTTGTTAATGTCTTCTCTTTTTGGCATATCTTTCTCCTTATTGTAAAATGATTCTTGTTCAGAGCGAGAGCACTGAAAACTACATGAAACCACACAAAATAAAGAAATATTTTAATGTGATTTTAAACATTTCCGGACATCGTTTATTTTCTTTTATAAAAATGCCCAAATTATTGTCATTATAAAGTATAAGAGCCCAAAAGTACATAGCTAATAAGGAAATAAATTGAAAAAATGAACTAAAATATGAAGTGGCTCAAGAATTGAATTGGAAAGTACGTATGAATATATAGTAAAAATTATGAATGGCATGGAAATTTTTATAAAAAATCCGGCACATATGAAAAAACACACATGCCGGATAAAATGTCTTATAACACTTTTGAAAGGAAATCCTTAAGTCTAGGATTCTTAGGGTTGCCGAAGAATTCCTCCGGTGTACCAGATTCAAGAATCTGTCCGTCGTCAATAAATACGACTTTATTGGCAACCTCTCTGGCAAATCCCATCTCATGGGTAACAATGATCATTGTCATGCCTTCATCTGCAAGAGCCTTCATAAGATCAAGAACCTCACCAACCATCTCAGGGTCGAGAGCGGAGGTTGGCTCATCAAACAGAATGACATCAGGATTCATGGCAAGCGCACGGACGATGGCCACACGCTGTTTCTGACCGCCTGAGAGAGTAGATGGATATACATCCGCCTTGTCCTCCAGACCGATCCTCTTCAGGAGTTCCTCCGCTTTTGCATGTGCCTCGGCAATGATCTCTGATTTTGTTGTTGTTATTTCCTGCTTTGTCTGCTTTTCCTTGCGGAAGAGATTGGTGACAGGAAGCAGAAGATTATGCCGCTTTGCCTTTTTCAGATCCTGACATCTGACATAGACAGGAGCAAGCATGATATTCTGTATAACAGTCTTGTTGTTATACAGATTGAAATGCTGGAAAACCATACCCATATGACGGCGGTGTATGTTGATATCAACCTTAGGGTCTGCTATATCAACACCATTGAATATAATCTGGCCGCCGGTAGGATCTTCCATACAGTTCAAACAGCGAAGAAATGTACTTTTACCAGAACCTGAAGGGCCGATAACAACCATTATATCGCCTTTGTCTATGGTGATATTGATGCCGTTTAAGACTTTGTTATCACCGAAGCTTTTTTCAAGATTAATGACGTCTATCACTCTTTCTCAGGCTCCTTTCCATTAATTTGATTCCCAGGCTGATGAGAAGCACCATCACGATGTAGATAAGTGCCATGACCAGATAAGGGACCATGAATTCGTAGCTGTTACTTCCGATGTAGTTGAATGCAACGTAGAGATCAGTTGCTCCGACAAAACTTACAACTGAAGTCTCCTTTATTAAAGAAATAAATTCATTTCCAAGGGTTGGCAGAATATTCTTGACTGCCTGAGGTATAACGATTTTGAGCATGGTAGTCGAAAAACTGAGTCCCATGGCACGTCCACCTTCCATCTGACCTGGATCAACGGAGAGTATACCACCACGCATGATCTCTGAGATGTAGGCACCGCTGTTGAGTCCAAATACAAGCATAGCCACCTGAACTCCTGTCATGTGTCCTCCCACTATAGGAAGAAGAACATAGTAGAAGAGAAGAAGCTGTACAACCATAGGTGTTCCACGGAAAAAACCTACATATACACTGCAGATCGCATCCAGAACTCTAGGCAGACGCTTGTACTTTGGAATTACCCTGACGGTAGCAATGAGGGTACCGATTATTATACCGATGATAAGACCGGCAATGGCTATTATCACAGTATTCTTCAGACCCTCGACTACCTTAACATACCCGTTGTTGTCGATGAATATTTCTATGAACTTTTGTATTTTTGTAGAAATGTCTCCCATGAAATATCCTTTCAAACATAATTGGCGTTAATACTAAAATTACTAAATCCGAATTAAAATTTACTGCATTGCGTTAAGAGCAGCAGTGATGCTGGCTGCTGGAGCGGCATCGATGATAACATAGTTGAGGTTACCATTTAAAAGATCCTGAACTGCAAGTGAACCGTTCTTGTAGCCGGTTGAAGTCATAGCAAGTTTTGTGAATCCCCAGTCTGCGTCACCCTCGCAGTAGAACTGTCCGGTAGTACCTGTCTGGAAACCAATCTTCATGTCTGAGCCTTTAGCCTGAAGAATCTTGTTGACATCATCAGCTGTCTTGCAATCATCAAACTCTGTATTGTCTGATGTAACGATAAGCTTCTGAGAAGCCTTGTAGTATGAATCTGAGAAGCTTACATACTCCTCACGGTCTGGCTTTATAGTAAGACCTGCCATAGCGATATCACACTTGTGCTGACCAACTGAGAGACATACAGCATCGAAATCCATGTTCTGGATAACGAGCTCCTTGCCAAGCTTGTCTGCGAGAGCCTTAGCTATCTCCATATCGACACCATAGTAGTTCTCACCCTTTGTATACTCAAATGGCTCGAATGCAGCATTGGTTGCAACTACAAGCTGATCCTTGTTTGCATCGAGTGTTGCTGACTCAACTGCAACAGGCTCGCCATCGCCGAAGTAGTGATTGCAGATCTCTTCAAATGTTCCGTCTTCGTTCATTGACTTGATGAAATCGTTAACCTGTGTTAAGAGCTCAGGCTGTTCCTTGTCAACACCGAAAGCATACTGCTCGTCTGTAAGGTCAATCTCGATGACCTTTGCAGTCTTCTTTGATGAAGCACTCCCTGAACCTGCCTCCGAAGAATCATCCTTGCTTCCACATGCAGTAAGAGCTGTCATAGCCAGAACTGCTGACATTGAAATTGCTAATAATTTTTTGAGTTTCATTTTTACATCTTCCTTTCATATTTTATCTGAATAAATATACCATTGTGTTTCAAAAAAAGCAATTAATATATGAAAAAACTCGTTCCAAAAGCAGGAAAAAGTGAGATACCTAATAAAAACAGGCTTTTATTCACGATTTATAAATAAACATTGTTATATGAATAGTATTTACTATATAATACATTTGTACCAATTAAAAAAATGAAACTCATATTTAAATATGAAGAATACAGGGAGGTAAGATTATATGAGATACGAGATCAAAGGAGGCATGATGCCTGTGGTTGAGATTGTGCTGGAGGCAGGAGAGTCAGTGAATTGCGAAAAGGGTGCAATGGTATGGATGTCTCCGAATATGCAGATGCAGACATCAGGTGGCGGAGTAGGCAAGATGTTCACCAGGGCCATATCCGGTGAATCGATGTTCCGAAATACATATACGGCTCAGGGGGGACCTGGACTGATAGCATTCGGTTCAAGCTTTGTGGGAAATATCATGGCGGTTGAGATAGGACCTGGCAAGGAGATCATTTGTCAGAAGTCAGCATACCTTGCATCGACACCGGGAATCAATCTGGAGATAGCTTTTCAAAAGAAGATAGCCGGTGGGTTCTTCGGAGGTGAGGGATTTATTATGCAGAGGATTACAGGTCAGGGAATAGTGTTCCTTGAAATCGATGGTTCTGTTGTGGATTACATGCTTGCACCGGGACAGCAGATGGTCATTGACACAGGTTATCTTGCAATGATGGATGCAACATGTTCCTTAAACGCAGAGACAGTAAAGGGTGGTGCCATGAATATGTTCTTTGGAGGAGAGGGATTCTTCAATACAGTGGTAACTGGTCCTGGCAAGATAACACTTCAGACCATGCCGAAGTCGCAGCTTGCCGCTGAGATAGCATCCATGATACCATCTAAATAACCAATAGAGCCATATATTTAAGCCGACCCCAAAAGAACACTGCAGCATCTTTCAATGTCGGCTAACTTGAAAATAAAAAGTTAAATATGAAATTTTGACGAAAATATAGTCGAATACAGTGATTAAACTTAGATTTTTCAACCAAAATTTGCAAAATACTGCAAACTTATGCGATTAAGGTCTAGACAACCGGAGAAATAAATTATATGATACAAGGGTTGAACGTTAGGATAGTCTATTTGATGTAGAATATTTTGACGTGCAACCTGGACATATAACTATAACATTGTTAGGTAGCAAGGGAGACTTTTATGAAAGCGTACAGTGAATTATCAAGAGAAGAGTTAATGGAACTTAGAGAGCAGCTGCTTGCGGCATATGAGGAGAAGAAGGCTCTTGGCCTGAACCTTGATATGTCAAGAGGTAAGCCATCACCAACCCAGCTTGGAGTATCTGTTGGTCTTATGGATGTTATCAACAGTGATTCTGATATGAAGTCAGAGTGTGGCATAGACTGCAGAAACTATGGGTGCCTTGATGGAATTCCAGAGGTCAAGAGACTTATGGCAGAGATGATGGGAACTACTGAGGATCATATCTTCATCGGTGGTAACGCAAGTCTTACTCTTATGTTTGACACTGTATCAAGAGCATATACACATGGAATAATGGGAGAGACACCTTGGTGTAAGCTTGACAAGGTGAAGTTCCTCTGCCCTGTTCCAGGATATGACAGACATTTTGCTATCACAGAGCATTTTGGAATAGAGATGATCAACATACCTATGTCAGAGACAGGTCCAGACATGGATATGGTTGAAGAACTTGTAAATTCAGATCCAACAGTAAAGGGTATATGGTGCGTGCCAAAGTACTCAAACCCACAGGGAATCTGCTACAGCGATGAGACAGTAAGAAGATTTGCAAATCTCAAGCCTGCGGCTAAGGACTTCAGGATCTTCTGGGACAATGCCTATGTCATCCATCATCTGTACGAGGACAATCAGGTAGAGATACTTGATATCATCGGGGAGTGTGAGAAGGCAGGCAATCCTGATATGGTATTTGAGTTTGCTTCAACATCAAAGGTAAGCTTCCCTGGTTCAGGAGTTTCAGCTATGGCTACATCACATGCAAATCTTGAGGATGCCAAGAAGCATTACACAATACAGACCATAGGAAACGATAAGGTAAATCAGCTCAGACATGCAAGATACTTCAAGAACCTTGACGGACTCAAGGAGCACATGAAGAAGCATGCTGATTTTATGAGACCAAAGTTTGAGGCTACACTCAAAGTTCTTGAGGAGGAGCTTGACGGACTTGGAATCGGTTCATGGATCAAGCCTCTCGGCGGATACTTCATATCATTTGACGCTATGGAGGGCTGTGCAAAGGCTATAGTTGCCAAGTGCAAGGAGGCAGGAGTTATCCTCACAGGCGCAGGTGCAACATTCCCATATCACAACGATCCAAAGGACAGCAACATCAGGATCGCACCTTCATTCCCAACACCAGAGGAGATGCAGCAGGCAACAGAGATATTTGTTCTCTGCGTAAAGCTTGTAAGTGTTCAGAAACTGCTTGAGTCATAAATGGCAATGTCGGGGCAATAATGCAGATATAGATAAAAAGATCTCATTCATATGGATGGGATCTTTTTTTGACTCTTCACATCATGACTGTTTGACTGATTCTGTGACTATTCAATCAATAACACTCAAACAGATAATAAAATGTGAACAGCGCAATCGGTTGAAACGTTCTGACTATACATAAAGTTACAAAATGTTCATAAAACAGACATTATTTTGGCAATTTTTCATCATTGATATATCACAATGATGTACTTATAATTTAGAGATGATAAGAATGAGTCTTATTAAGTTGAAATAGAAGTTTATGGTCGGGAGGGGTATGGTTGTTTAACTACTATATATACAGAACCTACTTTAATGCAAAACATAGTTTTAATGGCGACATAACGAAGATACATGGACACTCATTTACAGTTGTCACTTATATAGGTATGAAGGATAGTAAAGAGGATATTCCCTTTTTTAAGTTGGAAGCAATCATCTCGTCATTTATAGATCAGTATAGGGGACGGTATCTTAATGAACTTCCTGAGTTTGAGGGATGTGGTAATACCCTTGAGACAATAGGCGACTACTTCTACGAGAAATTGCGAAAACAGCTTATGAAAAGTGGTATGGAGTTATACCAGCTTGATATATCTGAGAATCCGCTATGTGTGTATCAGGTATCTGACAGGATGCTGCTGCCGACCATGAACATGGATACAAGCAACAGAAATTATCAGAAGATATTTGATGATATATTGAAACTTGAGAGTATGACAGGACTTAGCTGATATAGATGAAATATATACATATATAAATTGAGCAATGAAAATATACTACAGAGATGAGGCGTGATGAGTATGAAGAAAAGAGAATCGTATAAGAAACATTTGAACAGAGGCGTTATGGCTGTTTCTTTCGCTGTTATTTTTATAGTTTTTTCTATTATGGGCGGCAGAATACAGGCATTTGCGGATGATGCAGTTGCAACCCAGACAGATGCGGCAAAGAGCAATTCAAGTGGACCTGTCACAACAGGGCTTGCCATAGATGGATATTACGGTGAATGGAGTCAGTATCCATCTGCTGATATAACATATAACAGCAACAATGGCTATTCGGTTCACAAGGGACAGATTGCGATAGATGGCGACAGGCTGTATGTGCATTTTTCCATGAATGACCTGTACACATCACAGATGCAGTTCCAGTTCTGGAACATTACAGTAGATGGTAAACAGTGTGTGCTCAATGTATTACCTGTGAATTCAGATGGTTCGATCAACTGGTCGGGACAGATGTATAATCTAGGTGAGGGAATATACAGGAATTTTGGTGTGTTCGCAGGTTACTATACAGATATAGATGGCGATGTGGCATTTACGGTTTATGATGCAGCACACACTGAGACGGGAAAGGGTGATGAGATAGAGTTTTCAATATCAATGAAGAAACTGGCTGATTATCTGGGTATAAACATTGATCAGGGGGCGACTATCACAGTGTCCAACCCTAATATCGGCGCGCAGGGCGTAACTATAACCGGAACTCCGACAGGTCCGTGGGCAGGGGCAGCTATGGCGATGGCACTTGCAACAGGCGGAGTGTTTGTGTGCAGAAGAAAGAAGAGGTAAACCCTCGTATAATAAAATTACTATGTGAAAAGGAGACAGAACACAGGATGAACATACTGTTGATCGTAACGTTTATTATATGGATATATGTGCTTACGGTTCTAAAACGTGGCAAACTCGAATTCTGGTATTTCATTGCAGGCAGTGTGGGTCTCTTTATATACATGCTTATACTGGTTGAGCCGGTCATTCTTGCCCCACTGCAAAAAGCAGTATCCGCAGTGGCAGGGATGTTTGGGGATATGACTGGAATATACGAGTCTTATTTCAACAAAAATGTAATATTTATATCCACAGGGGATACAAACCTTTCAATGTATATAGACTATGAGTGCTCAGGCATCATAGAGATACTGGCATTTTTGGCGCTCCTGTGGTTTTTTCCTTTGTATCACACATATGAGAAAAGCGTGCTCAGCGTAGTGGGAGGATTTGCGATATTTGTGTCAAATGTACTCAGGATATTTGTGATCTGCCTCATAATATATATGTTTGGAGAAAGTTCATACTTCATTGCCCATACGATAATAGGGCGTCTTGTGTTCTATGCATGCACGGTTGCACTATATTTCTTTGTATTTACAAAGTCGCAGATAATAAGACAGAAGGTTGGAGGTTTTAAGTTTGACGCACATAATGCAGATATTTCATAGTTCTATTATATTCTGGGCAGCCTGGGTCATCATACCTATAGTTATGGAGATCATTCCGACCATAGGCAACTTTGTGATACTGATAAAGAAAAAGATAGTGTCACATAAGGAGAAGGCAGTAAACTTTTCACCTGAGATAACCATGATAATACCGGTGTACAATCAAGAGCACAGTCTTAGACGGTGTATCAAGTCAATTAATGATTCAAGTTACCCAAATGATAAGATATATATACTTGTCGTCAACAACATGAGTACAGACAGAAGCTTTGAAGTGTTCTGCGAGTGTCAGGAGGAGTTTCCGGAACTTACCATGAACTGGGTAAATTCAAAGCAGGGCAAGTCTAAGGCACTGAACCTTGGGCTTTTCAACAGCTTTGGCAAATATGTGATCCATATAGACAGTGACGGTGTTCTGCAGAGGGATGCCATAAGAAATATGGTCGTAAAGTTTGAGAGAAACGCTGATATTGACTGTATGACGGGTACAATCATGACAAATCCTGAGATGATAGACGAGACAAAGGGATTCGGACTTCGCCTGCTCAGAAAACTTGAGTTTTTTGAGTATGCCCAGGCTTTTCTTGCCGGAAGAAACTTTCAGTCAGAATTCAACAACATATTTACACTTTCCGGTGCTTTTTCAGCGTTCAGACGTTCCACCATCATGAGAACCAATATGTACAATACGGATACAGTGTGCGAGGACACACACGTAACATTTCAGATAAGAGATGTGCTTGGTGAAAGTGTGGTTCTCTGCAGTGAGGCGATATTTTACGTTGATCCGATAGAAGACGTGAACAGATTGTATATCCAGAGGCAGAGATGGCAGCGTGGGGAGATAGAGGTTGTCCATATGTTCATGAAGAACAGAATGAATGTGGTCAGGGGATTTTTCTCGGATTTCATAGTTAGACTTGTCATGTTTGATCATACATTTGCATTTCCGCGAATGATATGGTACTTCGCACTAATATGTCTGGGATTTGTGAATTACCCATTTAGTCTTATCATACAGTCGGTCATCATTATGTACATGCTGTATGTTTTTACCACAGCACTTCTTTATATATGTATAAGCCTGTTTTTAAAGCCCTTTAAAAAGCTTAGAAGATACTATGTGCGAAAAATTTATCTGATATTTCTGCTGCCACTTTACAATTTTGTTGTATTCTGGTTCAGGTTTGCCGGAATAATAAATTCCATGAAGTCAAAGGGCAGCTGGAAGATGCAGACTTTTTCAGATGAAAGGGATACGGCAGTGGGCGTAGTAAGGAGCGATTTTCTGCGGTTTACACACGGACTAGATAAGGTACGCAGATTTGTCAACTATCCTGAGGATGAGCTGGCAGGTGCACATGAGGAGACCAGATGATGGACAGATCTACAGATAAAAATACAGAGAAGAGAAAAGAAAATAAAAAAACGTACAGGGGAAGACTGGTGGCAGCATTTGTAGTTGTTTTGGTCACCACTTTGCTTGAGATCATATATTATGGATACCATATCATGGACAACAGGGACAATGTTGTACATTCGTTTAAGAATGAACAGGACAGCACAGCGCAGATTATTGCAGATGGGCTGGCTGGGAAATCGGAGGATGCGATGATACATTTCATAAGACATTCTGTGCCGGTATCCGGAACTACGTGGGGATTCATTCTCAAAGATGGCAGAGTGCTGTATATGAAGGATGATGATACAACAAAGAATCTGGAGAATATATCATCTAAGGCGGAATTTGAACTCTATATGGAAGATTTGGGCGGAATAGTCAGTGAGGCGTCTGTGTCTGGAACAGAGTATGTGTGTGGTGTATTTACAGACAAAGATTATGTTCTTGAGGAGTATGGAACCTCAAATATGGAATTCTACATTGTGACAGCCGTTATAGCTACGATACTGGTGTTTGGATGTATATTAATTGAATTTGCAGGGAGGATTGGACATGAGGGAAGAAAAGTTATTGCGCTGCAGTCCGATCTTACAGAGCGGAATGAAAAGTTTGATGAGTATGAAAGACTGACAGACCAGTACGAGGAAGAACTCAGAAACAGGGATTTCGATAAGACGGAGATAAAGAGGGAAGGTTACTATGATTTGGAGATAGTTGACACGCTGTTGTCGAAATCTTCGGATACTGAACTTTTTCCGATCACTTTTATGTTCATTCGCGTCAGGATGGGAGACAGGTATTTCTCACGGGATGCCATTTTCAGGATCATGGACTTTATAAAGGGTTCCATGGGAAAAAATCATGTTACAGCGGAACTTTCAAAGGGATATTTCGTGGTGATCATGTACAAGACGGATCTTGCAGCAGCTGAAAAGACGAGAGAGGAAATGCTGTCCAAATGGGAGGCGTTTTCTAAAGGAGCGGAGCTGGAGACTGTACTCAGAGAAGTTGTATCCACGGAAAATCCAAGAAATACATTTTACCATGAGAAGGACAGATTGCTGGACCTTGCGAACTGGTAAGGCGGCTGCAGATGAGAACAAATTCAAATGATGTTGAGTTCAAATGTTTTGAGAGGTGAATTATATGAGGTTCAGACAGTATAAATTCAAATTCTATCTGAATGCCAGACATGGCATATACAAAAATGGAGTCATGGGAGAAATACATCCCCACACATGGGAGATTGTGATAAATGTTGTCAAGGGACGTGATGAGACTGTCAAGTTTCACCATCTTGAACACAGGGTTGAGGAGTTTTTAAGTGCATACCAGGACAAGACGTTAAACGATGTTCCGCCGTTTGATATGATCAATCCGACACTTGAGAATATATGTGAGTATTTCAAGGAAGAACTAACGAAGATATTGAACAGAAACGGTTGGATATTTCTCATGATGGAGATCAGCGAGTCCCCATCGATGTCGTATGTGGTAAGTCTTATCGACGATAGTTACACGGAGGAGATGCAGACGATAAACTCCATAACTGACAGGATACTCAAAGATATAAAGGAAAATGACGAGACCAAATGACAGAAAAGGATAAACTCAGCAGGAGAAAACTTAATATTTATTTCGCTCTTGGTGTGGTTGTCCTTGCCGCACTGGCAGCGGTTGGAGTCATACACTTTAAGAACGTAGTGACTGAACCATCGGGAAATGATGTATGGGGGCATATGTACAAGTCGGAGTATCTCTATAAGGCACTGAAACGTGGACAGATATATCCTCTGTATGACGAGACATGGTATAACGGAATCCAGTTATACAGGTACTGGCCGCCTCTTTCATATTATATAACAGCACTTCTCATGTGTTTCACGGGGGGAAATGTGATAAATGCATATTACCTCTTGTTCGGCGTGTATATATTCTTCGGCGGACTGGCATTTCTGCTCATCGGCAGAAGAATCGGAAGGCCTGTATTTGGAACAGCACTTGCTGTGCTGTGGTTCTTCATGCCTGAAAATGCGAGAATGTACATTGATGAGGGCAATATGCCGAGAATGGTCGTGTCCTTCCTTCTCCCATATCTCATATATTTTATCTGGGTGTATCTCAGGGAAGAGAAGAGATGGGCACTTGCCGGGATTCTCATATTTACAATGCTCATAACCGTTACCCATATCATGATGATAGCTATGATCGGAATAGGAACTTTCTTGTTTTTGTTGTTCGATCATCACAGGAAAATGGGTATAAGACGTCAGGTGATCATCCTGCTCACGATGATATGTGGCATACTCATCATGGGAGTGTGGCTTGTGCCATCACTTTCGGGCGGAATATCATCCATGGATTCCGAGGCAGCATCAGATGTAATGACGATGTGGATGTCTGATCTTTCTTCATCGCTCAATCCGTTAAACCGTATAAATGGAGATATCGGCGCATTTTATTTTGGAATATCCGTTGTCCTGCTCTCCATAGCGGGAATTTTGCTTGCAGATAACAAGAAAAAATCAGGATTTATCCTGGCTCTTGTAATCCTTGTGCTCACGACACCGGATGTTCTGCCGATACTTCGAAAGATGCCGATGAGTCAGGCACTCTGGATGACGCGATTTACAGTTATAGCATATGGATTTTTCTTCCTGTCGCTCATAGAGTGGGAGCGGCTCAGAAAGCCATTTGTGATTGCCTCGGTGATCATACTTGTGGTGGATGCGATACCGTCATTCACATTTGAGAGGTACAGCGTTCCGGCAAATGATGACGGTGTGGCTGTGGCGGGCCTTTTGAGGGATAACACAAGTCAGAGGGCATCGCTCATGGATCTTTCAAGTCTCGGTTCCTATCCATCGTACGGAGTGTGTACAGATGGGGGGGCGTCATATACATTTGGATGGGCATGGCAGGGGGCTGCGACCGCTGACAACATAATGCTGCTCAACCAGGCACTTGAGAATGAACAGTATGATTATCTGTTTGACAGATCGGTCGAGCTTGGAGACGATACAGTTGCAATTGACAGAAAGTATATAGGTGCAAAGGGAAAGACTCTCGATGATGTCACTGCAAGCGCAAAGAAGAGTGGCTACACGTTGACATATGAGTCGGATAAGGTGTGCCTGTTTAAGCTTGATGGTCCGGAGAAGTTCGGTGTTGTCACGCAGTATGATGGCATTGTCATAGGTGACTATGCGGATGGGATAACCCTTGCATTTCCTTCTTTTAAGGCAGGAATGTCCTCAAATATAGAGGATTATTCTACGGACGAACTGAAAAGCTACCATACTGTAATTTTGACCGGATTCTCATATGACACCAGACAGAAGGCTGAGGAGATGGTGAGATCTCTTGCGGATTCTGGTGTAAATGTTGTCATAGACATGACACATGTCCCAGCGGACAGCGCAACGAGGCAGCATGTATTTCTTGGAGTTACGGATATGTCTGTATCATTAAAGTCCAGCTATCCGATTTTTAGCTATGACGGTGAGCAGATATCTACTACAGGATTTCCTGATGATATGTCAGAGTGGAATACCGGATATATAACCGGAGCCATGAACGTGACAGGTACATTCGCTTATGAGATGGAACAGCTTGCATTTGCAGCCACGGACGAGAACAGTCAGAATATCAAATATGTGGGACTGAATCTTTTGTACTATTATAGTGTGACAGGGGACAGCGGTGCAGAGAAGATAGTTGAGGATATTCTTGGCGTGAGCCCGGAGGATCTTCCTGAGAGAACGCTGATTCCTATAAGTAGTGAGATAACGGACGGTGGAATGGTGATAACAGTAAATGATGCTCCGGCAGATATTGCTGATGGAGCCGTGATAAATACTACTCTTGCATATCAGGATATTTTCGTATCTGATTCGGAGATAATGGATGAAAATAATATGCTGTGTGTTGGAACAGGAGTGACAAACATAAAGTTTAAATATCCATTATTTTGGCCAGGAGTGTTGGTGAGTATAGTAGGATTTTGTGGAATGAGTGCAATATGGATACTAGCGTGTAAAGATTACGGAAAGAAAAAAGATTGACAATTTACAAATAATAGTTGTTATATAATAGCTATGTATATAACACGGGGGAAGAAAGATATGTCAGCAAACAGCAGGAACAGAACTGAATATGAGATAAGCAAAGCCAGGAGGAGATTCGCTATCATCTTCCTGGCTGCTGTTGTTGCCACAGCAGGTATGATATCTTTTATCATAACAAAACAGGCAGTTGATAATATGAGAAGCAAGATAGTGAATCTTATATCGTCTAACAACCAACAGCTTGGATACAACGTCGACAATTATCTTGTCGGTATAGAAGATACAGTGGCTCTTTTTTTCTCCGATGATCAGCTGTGTGAGTATGATGCCACAGATGATAGTCTGGATGAATTTACCAGAATACAGCAGGAAGCGGCGATTCAGAATAGGATAAGTGACCTTGGTGTGTTTGACAACTTTACAGATTTTGGTGTCGTATATTCCAATGACAAGAGCGTGGGATGGATTTCCAACACAACACTTCAGGCTTTTCCGGATGGAGGAATATATACATATTTTACTGGACATATAAATGACGAGAAGACAATGTCCGGTTGGTTTTTTGATTATTTAAACAGTCCAGACAGGCTTTTCTACGTCAAGAAACTTAATGAAAATGCTGTGATCGTAACTTCTTTCTATAGCAGGGAACTAAGTTCAGTGGTGAATTTAAGTCATGAACTCAAGGATATGAGGGTGTGTCTTGTAAATGATTCCGAGGAAGTTGCGTATTCAAATAATGCAAAATGCGTTGGAGAAAAAATTGAAGTGAACCTTCCAAAGGAAAATGACGACTTCGAATATCAGACAAATTCGGATGGATATGTTATATCCGTAGCACAATGTTCAAATGGCTGGAGAGTAGTGTCTTACATAGGTGAATCTGAGATATTCAAAGAAGTAGGGAGATTGAAATTGTATTCATTTGTAGCAACTCTTGTGCTGGCTTTATTGGTTGTTGTGACAGGAAGCATTGTATTGAAAAGAATATATACACCTGTTTCCGGAGCTATTGAGGAATTAAAGCAAAAGGCTGAATATGACCAGCTTACAGGACTTATGAATAAAGCTTCGTTTGGAGAAGTTGTTGGATCCTGTCTTGAGGAAAAGTCAGAAACAGTCACACATGTGTTTATAATGATAGATATGGACAATTTTAAAAAGGTAAATGATACTTTGGGTCATGGAGAAGGGGATGTGGTTCTGTCTAAAACTGCTGAACTCTTCACAAAAATGCTTGGAGCAGATTCCGTGATCGGACGGGTAGGTGGTGATGAGTTTGCAGTGTACAGGAAGTTTACTGGATGGACTTTGGAAAGTGTTAGAAAGAAAATGGAATTTGAGCTGAGACTGTTGGCTGAAGATTTTACCAGAACGATTTCGAAACAATATACTGAATGTAATCTTTCGTTATCAGCAGGTGTTTACATAGTAGATGGAGAGAACTCATCTGATTATGAAAGCATGATGAAGAAGGCTGATACCGCTTTGTATAAATCAAAGAGAAACGGAAAAAGTCAGTATAGCTGGTTCGTTGATAATCAGGATTGATCAGAGGTGAAACAGATGAAACATATAATTAAAAATCACAAAAGAGGATTATCGGTTTTGATGATGCTTTTTTTGCTTTTTGTAATTAGTGGTTGCGGAGAGCAAAAAACAGATATGGCTGTCGGGGATACGATAACTATAGAATATTCCTGGTGGGGCGATGATAGTAGAAACCAGTACACACTGGATGCTGTTGATATATTTGAAAAAGAAAATCCAGAAATAAACGTCAAATGCAAATATGGTGTGTGGAATGGATACGAGAAAAGACAGCATATATATATGAAATCACAGGAGACTCCGGATGTTATGCTCATAAATTATGGCTGGCTTGATACATATTCTTCTGACGGATCTGGCTTTTATGATCTTAATACGCTTTCGGATTATATTGATTTTGAAAACTATACTGAAGAAGAGCTTGCCTTTGGAACAAAAAATGGAAAATTAAATGCTGTTCCTATCGCGTTCAATACGGAGACTTTTTATTATAATGAGACTCTTTGGAACTCATATGGACTTAGTATTCCCAGAACATGGGATGACTTGTTTGATGCAGCCAGAATCATGAGCAAAGATGGGGTATATCCTCTGGGCATGACAAAAAAATCATTATTTTTTATGCTGCTTTCACATTATATACAGACAACCGGAAATGATCCGGTCAAATCTGATGGCACATTGAATCTGAATAAGGAACAGATAGGTGACATGTTGGATTTTTATAAGGAACTACTTGATAAAAAAGTCTTAATGTCTGTAGATTCATTTAACAGGAATGCTTTTGCCAGCGGTGAGGTTGGCGGCACTCTTGCGTGGGTAAGTGATGCAGGAGGATATTGTGATCCTTTGAAGGAAAATGGATATGATGTAAAAATAGGAGAATACATATGTGAGCCGGGGGCAAAATCTTTAGGCTGGTTTGTTAAACCTGCAACAATGTATGCGATAAGTAATAATACTGAACACCCAGAAGCGGCCGCAAAGCTGTTGAATTATCTGTTGAACGGTGAGGAAATGACTTTAAGACAGGGAACAGAAAAGGGTGTTCCGATCAGCAGTTCGGCACTTGCTGTTCTTGATGAGCATGATATGCTGACTGGATTTGAGGTACAGGCAGATGCTATGAGAAAAGAAAACAGCGACAAATTGTCGATTATGGCACCGATATTGGAATCTGAGGATGTGTATGGATCATTTAAATCAGATTCTGACTATTATCTGTACGATAAGTTGAGTCGTGATGAGACTATAGACAGAATTTATAGCGATATGTATAATAAATAAAATAGTTGACAAAATGATCGATTTGTTTTAACATAACGGTGTTATTAAACGTAACACTGTTATGTTATTTTATATTATAATTAAATGGGTGAGGATTATGGCAAAGAAAATACAACATGACAGCGAGACGAGGAAAGAACTTCTAAAGTGTGCCAAGGAAGAGTTCGTGGATAAGGGATTTATGGGTGCGTCACTTAGAAATATATGTCAGAAGGCAGGAGTTACAACCGGAGCTTTATATTTCTTTTTTAAGGATAAGGACGATCTGTTCTGCAATGTTGTGGGACACATGATGGACAGACTCAACGCTGTGTTGACCGAGCATTTTTCCGTTGAGGTGGACGAGATGAACAATGGCATGGCATCAGACCACAATGAGGACAGTGATTTTGAGTCGGCCAGGAACATAGTGCATGAGATTTATATGCATAGAGAAGAAGTGCTTCTTGTTCTTACGAAGTCACAGGGATCCAGCATGGAGAGCATGCCAGACAATATAGTGGATCAGATGGATGCACACAATGCATTTATATGTGAGGCGATGTGCAGGGCTTATGGAACACCGATGGTTGACAGGAATGTGGTACATTGGATGTCTCATTCACAGATTGATATGTTTATATTCATGGTGACACATATTGACAATGAGAAGGATGCCTTGAAGTTCGTTGAGACAGGTATGAAATATCTGATCTCAGGCTGGTATGGCCTGGTTAAGCCGTGGCAGGATCCAGAATAAGATTTGACCGGAATAGAAAATTGAAAACAGTAAAATGAAAAATGTGGTACAGGGGAATCAAATTCCCATTATGTCTTATTACAGGTCTTCCGAATTACAGGGAAGACCTAAAAAAAGGCTTAAACCATAACAGCGTTATGTATGCAAATGAACATTTGAATAGCTACTAAAGTGTAATGGATTGCTATAAAAAATAAAGTAAATGAAAATTAGAACAACGAGGATATCATAAAGGAGGAAAAATTATGTATTTGGAAGTGTCAGGAGTAAAGAAGAGCTATGGAGAGGGTGGAAGCTATGTGCAGGTGCTTAAAGGTATAAACACAGGTGTTGAAAAAGGACAGATGTGTGTTATACAGGGAACGTCAGGTTCAGGTAAGTCAACACTTCTGAACTGTATAGGTGGTCTTGATACCATGGATTCAGGTTCGATAAAGGTTGACGGCACAGAGATATTTGGCATGACAAGCGACCAGCTTTCAGATTACAGACGAGATAATCTGGGATTCATATTTCAGTTCTACAATCTAGTTCCAAACCTCACGGTGAGAGAGAACATACAGGTATGTGAGTATCTGACTGATGATCCGCTTCCTATGGATGACCTGATCGAGACACTGGGACTTACGGAGCATCAGAACAAGTTCCCTTCACAGCTCTCAGGTGGACAGCAGCAGAGATGTGCTATAGCGAGAGCTCTGGTTAAAAATCCAAAACTCCTCCTCTGTGATGAACCGACAGGAGCTCTTGACTCCAAGACATCCAGAGATATTCTTGTTCTTCTCGAGGAGATAAATGCGAAGTATGGAACGACCATGCTGATAGTAACACATAACAATTCCATCAAGAATATGGTTCACAAGGTTATCTTCATAAAGGATGGCCTTATAAGCAAGGAGTATGAGAACGAAGTGAGAGTTCCAGCGTCAGAATTGGAGGATTTGTAATATGCAGAAGGTTTTGAGAAAAAGGGTTCTGAGGGATCTGAAGAATAATCTGTTCAGATACATAGCACTTGCATTTCTTATCATCATGGGTATGTATGTCATTGTCTCGCTGATAGGAGCCGGATATGCGATCATTGACAATGGCGAGACACATGACGAGGCAAATAAGATAGAGGATGGTCAGTTTTCCGTATTCGTTCCACTGAGCGATGATGAGATCTCCCAGCTTGAGGATGCTGGCGCAGAGGTTGAGGGGATGTTCTACGAGGACTACGAGGTCATGGATGGCAAGACATTGAGGGTATTTGCCAACAGGGAGAACATAGATCTTGTGGAATGTGATGAGGGAAATCTTGCGGAGGCTGATGATGAGATAGTTGTTGAGAAGAGATTCAGTCAGGTAAATGATGTGTCGGTTGGAGATACGATACAGATAGCAGGAAATGACTTCAAGGTGACAGGAATAGGAACATCCCCTGATTACAATGCTCTTTTCAAGGAGATGTCAGATACTGTAGTTGACAGCAAGGTGTTCGGAACAGTATTTGTCACAGAGAACGCATATGAGAAACTTCATTCGACAGGCGAGAGTGTCAAGACGGAGACTTATCTGTATGCGTTCAGACTTAAGGGCAAGACCACCTGTGATGATGTGAAGGATGCTCTTGGGGACATTAAGGTCGACACAGATAGGATAGATGATGAGTATTTCCAGGAATACTGGGATAGAACTGGCGCAGCCATAAATGATTTCAAGGATGGCATAAAGGAACTTAAGTCAGGTGCAAATGAGCTTGCGGATGGACTCGGAGAACTCACTGACAACAACAGAAAGCTAAACAATGCGGCACAGGAGCTGTTTGATGCATATCTTGAGCAGGCGGCTTCGTCTCTGTCAGCGTTCGGCCTTGACACAGAACTCACAGAGGATAATTACAGCGACGAGATGAAGAAGATCGCCGACAGCCAGGGCGGAGTAGTGGCGATGAGCATCGAGAGTGCTCTGAGTGACATCGATAGCATCAAGGCATTCAAGGACGGTATTAAGGACTATACCGATGGAGCTGCAGAGGCAAAGGATGGCTCGGATGAACTGGCGGATGGAATGGCAGAGCTCAAGAAGGAGACTGATTCATTCCTCAAGGATTATGACACAGATCTTGCCAACATCACATCATTTGTGACAAGTGATGACAACCCGAGAACAGGTGGAGCCGCTGACGACCAGCAGATCAATGTACAGGCGGGATATTTCTTCGGAGTGCTTCTCATGCTCCTGTTCACATATGTCATATCGGTATTCGTTGTACATGGAATAGAGAAGGAGAGCAGCGTCATAGGCGCGCTCTATGCCCTTGGTGTCAAGAGAAGAGATCTCATGATGCACTACCTTACACTTCCGGTCATAGTCACAACAGTTGCAGGCATAATCGGTTTCCTGATCGGGATAAGTAATGTGGGAATCCCTGTGCAGATGGCAGATGCATATGCGTATTATTCGATCCCTGATATGGATGTAAAGATTCCGCCGATTCTTGTAGTGTACGGTATCGTGATGCCGCCACTGGCAGCGATAGTTGTAAACTATTTTGTTATAAGAAAGAAGCTCTCACAGACGGCTCTTTCACTCATAAAAAATGAGGTCAAGCAGCCGAAGGGCAGCAATGTCGATCTAGGAGACATGGGATTTGTCGGAAGATTCAGAGTCAGGCAGATGCTCAGAGAGATGAGAACAGGATTGACCGTTGTGATCGGAATGTTCATAGCCCTCATATGCCTGATGTTAAGTCTTAACACTGCAACTTTCTGTTCAAAGGTCAAGAAGCAGAATGTGGAGGATACCCATTATGAATATATGTATACATACAAATATCCTACAGAGAATCCTCCAGAGGGCGGTGAGGCAGCGTATGCAAAGACTCTGAAGAAAGAGATATACGGTTACAACTGGGATGTGACAGTTCTTGGACTTTCAAAGAATACTAAGTATTTTGATGTTGACCTTAAGGATGGCAAGAACAGAGTTGCCATATCATCATCATTTGCTGAGAAATATGGTTATGGTGTGGGTGACGAAATCGTGCTCCACGACGAGGAGAATGATATAGATTATGGCTTTACAGTGGACAGTGTGACACAGTATACTCCGGCATTTTATGTTTTCATGACTATAGATGATGCAAGGGAACTGTTCGGAGCTGGAAGTAATGAGTACAATGTAGTGTTTGCAGACAAGGACCTGGGGGTTGATCCTGCAAGACTTTACGCAACCACAACAAAGGCCGATATAGAGTCGGCTGCCGGAATATTTGCAGATCAGATGAGAAGTATGGTTGTTATGATAGTTATTATCTCGACACTTATATTCGTAGTGGTAATGTATTTGATGATGAAGGTCATGATTGACAGATCAGCATTCTCAATTTCATTGATAAAGGTGTTTGGTTTCAGGACGAAGGAGATCAGAAAGCTATATCTTGATGGCAATTTCTTCATAATCGCAATCGGAGCAGCAATATGCCTGCCACTTGCAAAGCTCATAATGAGTGCAGTGTATCCTTCTCTGGTGTCAAATGTAAACTGCGGTGTCAAGCTGACATTTGCCCCGTGGCTCTGGGCTGCGCTTTACGGCGGAATACTTGTCCTGTATTTTATAATCAACAGAGTTCTGGTCGGCAGATTGAACAAGATCGTGCCGGCTGAGGTGCTGAAGAACAGAGAGTAAGAAAAAAATAGATTATGGCAAAAATGTAAAAGCGTAGGTGAATTGTTTTCACCTGCGCTTTTTCTTATCTATAACATAATATGAAACAAATAATTTATTCAGAATCGTTGGTAGATAAATCTGATTTAGCAAATCCTCGAGCGTAGTACATAAAAAGTTTTTTGTCAGATTTTGATAATTTGTTGTATAGAGATAATAACTCTTGCTCATCTTCTGTTAGGCTCATATAAGGAATGTTTTCAGCATGTTTGTCGGAGAAAAAATCAGACATGGAGATATTTAATCCGGAACAAATCTTTTCTAATGTAGGAATTGTGGGCTGTGTGTTCTTCAAGAACATTGAGTTTAAAGAAGAGTAAGGAATATCAGCTTCTTTTGCCAATTTGTAGATAGACCAGTTCCTTAATTTCATATATGTTTCTATTTTTTTTAGAATTTCGTTGTTATTCATATATTCTACCTCGCATGATAATTATTTTACAGTTTCATGAAATGAAAGTTAGATATATAAATACGTTATAAAGGTTGAAAATATGACGTATATTCGTTATAATGCTTATAAGTTAAATTTTAACGATGAAGTGAGGAGAGTATATGAATAGGGAAAAAAATAAAACAGTTGTGACAGTGCTAACAATAAATGTTGTAGTTATTATAGTTATAGGGTTGATTGTAGTTGGATACTTCTATAAAAAAAGATATGACATTTCTGAACTATATATGAGGATTACTCCTGAAAAAATAGAAAGAGATATAAAAGACTTCGAAGTAAGTGGCTCATTGATGGGCAACTATAAAGATGTAGATGGATTTGGGGAGGGGCATATAACAGACTATGAGATAACCACAAGTGAAAATCAAATAAAAGTAAATTGTGAATTTTCATATGAAAGCAGTCTGGGAAAACTGTATGTAGATAATATTAGATTTAATTATAAAGTTAAGGGATTATTTAACACAACATATTATTTGGTATGGGCTAATGCAGAATATACATCATCTAAATTTGAATATAATAAGTCTCCATATCTGACACCAAGACAACTTCTGAATTATATCAATCGTCAACAGGGAACGGATTATGCAAATGTTGAAACGGTCATGCTTGTAAGTGCTGGTGAACAAATAGATATGTACAATCCTGATTACGATTTTTATTATTGTGTAGATGAACTTGATGCTTTGGAGTATTATGTTCAATTTTGGCATAATGATCTTACAACAGATTATATTTATGTAACAGTTGACTGGAATGAGAATTCAGAAGATTGGGATGTTGTAGCATCACAGACTTCTACCAAAAAAATTCATTCTGATTTTTTGATGCTTGGTATGACAAAATATATGAGGGCAGATGGATATCTTGATGATTCTCAGATGGATACTGTTTGTGATGTAAACAATCAAATTCTGAGAAATCTTAATGAATAGGGGGATGGGAATGAAAAGTAAAGTAATAATTTTATCTGTGCTGTGTGTGATTACTTTGCCTCTGTTGTATGGATGTACAACTGTAAAACAGGCAAAAGAAGAAACAGAAAATTATGTTGAATCATACAATTCCGGGAGTATAGATTATGAGGCTGCAGTAGATGGATTGTCTGGAATTGAGACGGATAATCAGGAAGTTGAACAATATATAACTCAGAAAAAAGCAGATTTAGCGGATCTAAGAAAGTCAAAGCTCAATTATGATAAAGCAGAGGAATTATATAATTCAGAAAAATATGGTGCGGCAATTCCCTACTATGAAAAAGTATCTGTAAATGATACTAATTACGATGATTCTCAAAATAAGATAAAGGAATCTGAGACAAAATTTATAGAGATGACTGTAGCTGAGGCAGAAATATACGTTAAAGATAAAAAATATCTTAAGGCAATAGATGTATATAAGAGCGCTATGAAAGTGTATGATGATGGGTCACTTAGCGGAAAAATAGAAGATGTGGAAAAAACATATAGGGATTATATGGAGAGTGAAGCTGCATCATATGAGAAAGAAAAGGACTGGTCTGATGCAATAGGTATATATGATGAGTTGGAAAATTATTTTAAGGATGACTCATATAAGGTAAAGAAAGCAGAAACTAAAAATGAATGTATTAACGCTGCAATAGATAAGGCAGAAACTCATACAAAAAATAATGAATATGATACAGCAAAAAAAGTAATTAACGATGCAATAAATATAGTTGGTAAAGATGTAGAGTTATTAGATGAGCTTGAAAGAATTTCTAGTTTTGAGCCTGTGTCGCTCTCTGATTTGGATGAATTTTACAAGGATAGCGACATACATAAGTGGGCTGGAATAGATAAGGATAACACTGGAACTTCTTATTCTTCCGGTATATTACTTAGTGAATCTGGAGGATATATGTTTTCAGACTCGGAAAGCAGCGAAATAGAATATTTACTCGGCGGTAAGTATGACAAGTTGTCAGGTAAGGTTGTATTACATTATGACTGTAAGGATAATGCTGAATCCTCTGCGGCTGGTAAAGTAAAAATATATGGCGACGGTGAGCTGCTATATTCATCGGATGTTGTTAAGAGTGGTGTTCTGCCTCAGAATTTTGATTTGAATATAACTGGTGTTAACAGATTAAAAATCGAATTTATATGGATGTTAACGCCGTATGGTTTTGACATGGGTCAAATAGAGATAGGCGTTGTAACTCCTATAGTTCAGAAGAGCTACATGAGTAAAAAATAATAAAAGAATCAAAAAGAGGGGAGGCATACTAGAAACTTATTTATAATTTGAATAATATACGGCAATCTGCTGAGAAAGAGGCGAAGAGATGATGAAATTAAGAAAAACAATAATAGGATCCTGTGCAGTATTAGGAATTGCATTATTGTGCTCCTGTGGAAATAATGGTAAATCAGGTTCTGGAGTGTTATCTACAGAGGTAATAACTGAGGAGACAACGACAGAGGCGACAACAACAGAAGCAACTACAACAGAGGCAACAACAGAAGTGACAACAGAAGAAACCACAACAGAAGTAACAACCACTGAGGTAACCACAACAGAAGCGTCAAATATAATTACAGATAATGGCTCACCTATGTCGTACAAAGAGGCTGTAAATGCATATGAGAATGAAGGTGAACGATATTTTAAAAAATATTGGATACAGCATGAGGACAGATTGTATTCAATGGATTCTTCACATGTCCTTGATGAGAATGATAATAGTTATATTAAATTTACCGATTCAGATTTCTCCTGCGTAAAGATGTATCCAGGTGATTTGTTGGTGGAATTTGGCGGAGGCTGGAATTATGATATATACCCTATTGAATCGGAGGGATATACAATGCCACAGGAATTTACTGTAGATGCAGATAATGGCTGTATAGAGTTTCGCAGAAAGAATTTGAGCGAAAAAATGGAAGAAAACAATATGCCTTTAAATAAAATCTATGAGATAAATGGAGAAACAGCAAGTAGTATACAGGATTACGTCGAAGTAAATGGTGATTACTATTTATCGTATACAGAACCGACAGGCATATTCTATAAATATTATTCAGATTATGAAAGCAAGGAAGGATCAGCTACGGTATCTGTGAAGTATTATGTATTAGGACAAAAATATTATGCAGAAGCGCAGACTGCTCCAGAGGGATATGGATACTATAAGATTCCAGAAGGTACACCTGCAGGGTTATATTGTGTTCGAACATCTGGATATTCGTTCATAATTGACATTATCGAATAGACACGCACTATTTTTTTACGGGAGAAAATTAAATTATGCAATTACCAATATTGATAATAGGATGCATTTGCTTGTTCATATTGTGTGTTCATTTATTTATGAAAAATGTGGACAAACATTCGGCGCTCGGAGTATGTGAGATAATTTTGATGGTGTGTGTAGGCATTGTCACAATTGTTTGGGGAATTATTCCTGAATTCGTAATGCTGGCTAATAAAGGAGCGGACAAAATAAAAAAGAATCTAATGAATACATCAGGTAGAGTGTGTGATGATAATGGGCATATTGTTGATGTTGATATTAGTGATGAAAGTCAGATAGATGTTCTGTCTGTTGACAATGTGATAAAAACAGATGAATACTATATTGTATATGATGTATCTGTGGATGTAAAAGTTCCTCAGGGATATTTAAGAGGTGTTCCTGTTACTGTTGAGAAAAATATGTTTGGCTCAGATACGATTGTCAAGTGGGATTACAATCTTGATGAAAAAGTATATTATTATGAGACAGTAATCAAGGAACGGCAGGAGAATGCAGATGCAGAAGATGTTTTGGATAATAATGACGAGGCGTTTGGTGATCAACATTATGTTAAATTTGAGTACACGAATGCACCGGCGTATACTGTTGGTGACGTGTTAGATTATATTGGTGTGAAAGGCCCGTATGAGGTTGCAACAGTATGTGTTGCATCTATAACGGACAATTATGATGCTTTGGAATATTATGCATTGTGGAGAGACAAAAACACAAAGGTTCGTCAAAAAGAATGGGTTAGAGCAGTGTATAATAGCGAATTAAAACAGTGGGAGCTATGCGATGGCGAGAAGAAAATAACTTCTTTGGATAGTGGCCTTGCAGAATATGCTTCAGAAAATGATGATACATACAATAATGACTATACAAATGATTATGTAATTGTAGAAAGTGATTCATCACTTAGCTGGGCAGAGATTGAATAGCTCCAAATACATAATTTGAGTTAAAAGTATATAACAATATTATATAAATTAAAAACCGCATCCATGACTAAAGTGGATGCGGTTTTTCTTGCACAACAAGCACAATGTATTGTAAAATCATACTTGGTATGTAAAAAATAAGAAAAACGAAAAGAGAAAGAGCAGATATGGATAAATTACTTAAGATCATTACTGATGTTAATTCATCGGTGAACAATTTTATATGGGGAGTGCCATCCATGATATGTATCGTGGGTGTAGGACTGTGGCTCCTTATACGAAACCGAGGTGTTCAGTTTACAAAGTTCGGTTATGCGTTCAAGCACACATTCGGAAAGATATTCAACAAGAAAGAGACATCGGACGGTGCTATAAGTCCGTTTCAGGCTGTGTGTACTGCGCTGGCGGGAACAGTTGGAACCGGTAATATAGCGGGGGTTGCGGGAGCGATTGCTATAGGAGGCCCTGGCGCCGTGTTCTGGATGTGGATATCAGCACTCCTTGGAATGGGAACAAAGTTTGCTGAGGTTGTACTGGCTGTTTTTTACAGAGAGAAAGATTCAAATGGAGACTGGGTCGGCGGACCAATGTACTATATCAAGAATGGTCTTGGCAAGAATGCATATTTCCTTGCCATAGCATATTCTGTTCTCGGAATACTCACTGTTTTTGGAACTGGAAATGCGACACAGGTAAATACCATAACTACGGCTATAGATTCAGCACTTTTTAATTATAATCTGGCTGACAGGAGCAATACATTTACCATCAATCTTGTGATAGGTATTATTATAGCCATATTGGTTGCACTTATTCTGATAGGGGGAATCAAAAGAATTGGAAGCGTGACAGAGAAGCTGGTCCCTTTCATGGCGGCTATGTACATCATCATGGCGGTGGTCCTTGTGTTTATAAATATCAAGAGCGTTCCAGGCGTATTTGCATCTATATTTGAGGGGGCATTCAATCCGAAGTCAGTGACCGGAGGAGTGGTTGGAAGCCTTTTTCTCAGCATGAGAAAGGGTGTTTCGAGAGGAATCTTTTCAAATGAGGCCGGCCTTGGAACAGGATCGATCGCACATGCGTGCTCTGATGTAAAACATCCTGTACAGCAGGGACTCTGGGGAATATTCGAGGTATTCATTGATACTATAGTTATATGTACACTTACAGCACTTGTAATACTGTGCAGTGGAACTGAGGTAGCCTACGGACAGGCTGCAGGAGCCGATCTCACGATCAACGGCTTTGTTGCAACCTACGGCAACTGGATATCGATATTCACAGCGGTGGCTTTGTGCTGTTTCGCGTTCTCAACCATACTCGGATGGGGACTTTACGGTTCAAGATGTGTCGGATTCCTGTTCGGAAGTAAGCTTATCAAGCCGTTCATGGTTGTGTATGCATTTGTAGCAATCATCGGTGCGACCATGGATCTCGGACTTCTCTGGGATATAGCGGACACCTTCAACGGACTTATGATCATACCTAACCTGATCGCAGTATTCATGCTGTCAGGTACAGTTGTGAAGCTTACCCGTGAGTATTTTCAGGATGGACCGGGCAAGTTTGGGGTTGAGACCGGCAAAGAGAACTGATAAATGAAAGGGACTTTTATATGGAAGAAATATCAAGTGAGATTTCTAACAAGTATGCGATACTTATCGATTCAGAGAATGTATCGGCAAAATATATTGAGAGTATATTTGATGAGCTGTCAAGGCTCGGCTCAATAACGGTGCGGAAGATATATGGGGATTGGTCAAAGAATAACAATGGCTGGGACAAGGATTGTCTGCTGTCATATTCTATACAGCCTGTACAGCAGTTTTCATACACGGCGGGAAAGAATTCAACGGATTCGGCCATGATAATAGATGCGATGGATCTTCTCTATACGAGCAATATAGATGGATTCTGTCTGGTGACAAGCGACAGCGATTTCACTAGGCTTGCATCAAGACTCAGGGAGGCTGGCAAGCAGGTCATCGGAATGGGAGAACGCAAGACTCCGAAAGCGTTCGTGAGTGCGTGTACAAGCTTCAAGATCCTTGATTCACTGGTGACAGAGGATCTCAACAAGCCGGCATCGAAGAATGCCATGCTTGAGGCTGCGGCTGTGGACGAGTCATATATCACAAGCATAAGGGACATAAAGAAGACGGTCTACAATATAATAGATGAGAACGATGACAAGGATAAGAAGACTCATATGGGTGAGATCGGAAGCCGCCTTGTGAACAAATATCCTGACTTTGACGTGAGAAATTATGGATATTCCAAGCTGTCAACATTCCTCAGTGAGGAGTTTGACGATCTGGATATAGACAGCGGCAGGCAGAAATTTGTGTCCATCAAGAACCATATCGATCCTAAGAGTGCTGTCAAGCTGCGCATAGTGGGACTTCTCACGGAGAATTCTGACACTATGTACAATATGGGACTGCTGAATACAGAACTTAAGAATATTATACCCGGCTTCAGCATAAAGAAATATGGATACAGTAAGTTTTCAAGCTTTCTCAAAAGCTTCGGTTGTTTTGAGATTGTGGGAGACAGGGTAAAATTGACAGATAAGTAGAAAGTGTTTAATGCTTAAATATGTCAAAATTTAGAAAAAATGCCAAATAAATTAACGCTTTTTGTTGAAAATCAATAAGAATAGTGATAAATTGAAAATGTGGGTTTTCAGGTACAGAAAATTCACTATGGGGGAAGAAGTGTACGTGCATATTAAGGAGAGGCATAATCTATGATACTTATTGATACTCAAAAAGAGGAGTTTAGCAAATTAAAAGACATACGTGTTTTTGGACGTATAAGTCATGAGAACAGATTCAACAAGAATCTGCTCGTAATAGGTCTTGGGGGACTTGGAGGCAGAACCGTTTGCGCGCTTAAGGGTATGCTGATGGATAACATCACACCCGAGGATAACATTAATTTCCTCATGATAGATTCAGATATAGCAGAGATGGAGGCTACCATAGATGATAGCAAGGAGGGTGTCGGTTTCAATGCCCTTGAGGTTATCAGTATATACAGACCGGACATTGAGAATGTTCTGGAGAATGGAATCCAGAAGAATCCGATCCATGAGAATCTTGCAAACTGGATGGATCCTGAATTCCCGGCTATCACGATAGGAAGAGACGGAGCAAAGGGGAACAGACAGATTGGACGTCTGATGTTCTCGAATGCATATACGGATGTCAGAATGCTTCTTTTTGATAAGCTTCAGGATGTATACGACAAGACGACGGAGGGAACAGTCGATGTTCTGATCGTATCCGGAATTGCCGGAGGAACCGGAAGTGGAATTCTCTCAGATGTCGCATATAACATACGTGCGTATGGCAAGGCGAAGAAGTGGAACAATCTGAGGATTGGCGGTTGCCTGCTCACACCGGATGTACTGTTCGGTCATAAGGCTGTATATGAAGATACAGAGCTTGTGGCGAGACTCAATGCAAATGGATGTGCGACCCTCAAGGAAGTTGATTATTATATGAAGCTCTCCGAGAAGGATGACAACTATACATTTATCAGTAAGTCAAACAAGATGGTCATCAGGGAGAATCTCTTTGATGCCTGCATGCTTGTATCAGGTAGAAAGGACGAACAGGGCTACATACCTGAGGGATACATCACAAGGGATACAGCAAGCTTCCTCTACAGGCTAGCCAGCAACAAGTTCATTGGCAACAATGACGTGGAGAACGACAGGAAGCTTCTCAGGGATGTATTTTTTGAGAATGAGGGATATTCCATCACGAACTGGAAGATGGAGCACAGTGACGAGAATATCAAGAAGTCAAACTGCTATTACAAGGTAGTAAGCGAGGCTGACTACCATATTCCTATCAAAGAGATAGAGAATATGTGTGAGAATGATCTGTTTTCCCAGGCATATAAGGGATTGTTCAGATCTCCGTTCAAGGAGGGCAATGCCGAGGAGGATATCAAGAATGTACTCGCAGAGCTCACTGTATTCTTGCAGGAGGAGCAGGGTGAGAATATCAAACTTGCCGTGAACGGTCTCATACAGTACGGTCAGATCACCAAGCCTACATATAAGATGATAAAGAAGAATACGGACGGTCTTCGAGAGGGCTTTGCCAAGAAGATGGAGAACTTTGAGAAGGAACTTCCGGTTATTATAAAGTCGATGAAGAACAAGCTTTGGAGTTCACTTGATGATGTGATATCCAAATATATGAATGAGTTTGGCCCATATGGCGCAATAGATGTCATAGGTGCACCGAGTGCCGGTGTAACAGATTCTACAAAGGGTATGATGGCTGAAGTCAGAAAGCTTGAGAAGATGATGAAGGATTATACACCGTCGGGTGAATATACCAGAATCATTGATTCCATCAAGACCATTGTTGCGAAGAGATTCTTCACTTTCCCTTCAGCGAAGAGGGAGACTGAGAATGGTTATTTCGATGCATGCATCAAGGAAGCACTTGCTGCGGAGAGAACAAAGCTTATAGATGAACTCGATGCACAGGATCTGTTTGGAGATACACTTAGATGGCTTCAGCAGAGGGCAGAGAGACTTGACGAGATATATTCACAGTTTGGAGAGGATCTGAAGAATTCCATCGAGGATCTTGCGAATAACGGTGATAAGGCTGTTGGCAATATACTCAAGAAAGCCAAGAGACATGAATTCCTTCCGACTGATTATGTCACATCCAGAAGGATAAAAGAGATGGAGACAGGGATCATCAAGCTCATGCTGGACAACGAGTCCAATATAGACAGTGGAAGAGTTGTTCCTGTCAAGGATGAGATGGAGAAGATATACAGAGAGCTATTTTCCGGTGTCGGAGCATATGGTCCTGAGAAGATGTTCACAGTGGCATTTGCTGATAAGAAGCTCACGGAGCAGGATCTCAACGTTATGTACGGATCTCCGATCAACGACAGGAGAACATCCATCATGGAGGAGGCTGCCAGGGCGTTTGTGGATGATATATCAGAGGAACAGCCTCTGTGTGTTCTTGCTGACGGATATAAGGAGAAGCTTCTTGCAAAGAAATATATATCGGTTCCAAATGTGATGCCGTATTTCAGCAAGGCAGTCAAAGCGATACTGATGGCTCCACCTTACAATGAGAAGGAGGATTCAATAACGCTCAATCCGGGTGAGATAGAGATCTCGATCGATGATATATTTGTCGGTGTTCCGGTATCCATGATGCAGTGTGCGATGGAGATGCAGATGGCTTACAATGCAGTATATGATTACAAGGGACTTCATATTGATGAGGTGAACAAGGATATGAAGAGCTTCCCTGATTTTGTCACAATATAGGTTAGTTTATACAGCCCTTTAATATGCGAGTATTAAGGGGCTGTATTGTTGTTATGACCATGGCGTATTTGGTAGAAAGAGATGGAATTGGATTTGAATAAATCTTTTAACGGATACAGAGCATATATAATGGATACGGGGGCATTTGCTGACGATGGGATATATGGCAGATGTCTGGATGCAGTATCGGAATACAGAAGGTGTAAGGTGGAACGTCTCAGGAGGCGGGATGACAGGAATGCCAGTCTTGCAGCGGGAATCCTGCTTGCACATGCTCTCAGGGAATGTGCCGGAATTGATGAACGGCTGGTCACGTATGAGAAGAATAAGGCGGGAAAGCCGTTTATAAAGGACATTCAGTTTTCGATAAGCCATACCGAGGGTTGTGTGGCGGCTGCGATAGGCAGTGAGCCTTGTGGTATAGACGTTGAGAGAGTCAGAAGGATACCGGACAGCATAGTTAACCGCCTGTATTCGGATGAGGATAAAAAATGTGTGATGTCGTGTGCACACCCGGAAATATACAGCACATGTGTGTGGACAAGGCGCGAGGCGTACAGCAAGATGACCGGAACAGGCATACTTATGAAGGATGAGGAACAGCAAATGGTCATGGACAATGCGCATATGGAGAAGAAGAATATCTGGCTGGGCAATTATGCAGTATGCAGGGCTGAGTGTGACGGCCGTATGCATATGGATGAAATAGCGGATCCTGCGCATGCAGAGGGAGATATGAATATAGACTTTATAGCTGCATTTTGCGCAGCTTCTGATGGAACTTTTTCACCGGATATTAAGATGATTGATTCGGCTGATATTGTGTGTTATTATGTTTAATTAGGTGTATTAGGAAGAACTACATAAGGAGAAAAAAATGAGTAAAAAAGCTACAAAGGCGCTTAACAATAAATATTATGTCGCAAGATATAATGCGTCTAAGGTGAACGATAACCTTACAAGCAGGGAGAAGAGTGCAGAGGTGCTCAATATAGACAGGACAAGGCTTTCAAGAATAGAGCTTGGCACAGTAGTTCCGTACCCTGAGGAGGTACTTTCCATGTCAAAGGCGTATGACATACCCGAGCTCTGTAACAGCTATTGTTCAGGCGACTGCCCTATAGGAAAAGAGACGGTGAAGCCGATAAATGCGGACAGCCTTGACAGGCTCATACTTCAGTTCCTCGGATCCTCCAAGAAGATGGAAGATATATCTGAGCAGCTTATAGAGATCACCGCTGATGGAATAGTCGACGAGACCGAGGTTGCAGCTTTTGATGCTGTCCTTGAGGAGCTGGAGAAGATGTCTGTGAATATACAGTCGCTTATGCTCTGGGCTCAGAAGAACAGGGACATTTTGAAGAATAAGAATCAATAAATTGTATATGAGGAAAAGATAATGGATGACAAGTTAAGAGAAGAGATCAACAGAAGAAGGACATTTGCTATAATTTCACATCCTGATGCAGGTAAGACTACACTCACAGAGAAGTTTCTGCTCTTTGGCGGCGCAATAAACACAGCGGGATCTGTAAAGGGAAAGGCAAATTCCAAATATGCAGTGTCGGACTGGATGGATATAGAGAAGGAGAGAGGTATCTCGGTAACCTCGTCTGTTCTGCAGTTCAATTATGACGGATATTGCATAAACATACTTGACACACCTGGACATCAGGATTTCTCGGAGGATACCTACCGTACACTTATGGCTGCGGATTCTGCGGTCATGGTGATCGATGCATCCAAGGGTGTTGAGGCTCAGACCATAAAGCTCTTCAAGGTATGTGTCATGAGACATATACCTATATTCACATTTATAAATAAGATGGACAGAGATGCAAGGGATACATTTGAGCTTCTCGATGATATAGAGACTGTTCTCGGTATCAAGACATGCCCTGTCAACTGGCCTATAGGTTCAGGAAAAGAGTTCAAGGGTGTATATGACAGAAAGACCAAGATAGTGTCCACGTTCCAGGCTATATCGACAGGTGGAGCCAAGAAGGCGGAGGAAACAGATTATCATATAGACGATGAGGCTCTCAAGGAGCTTGTCGGCCCATACCTCTTTGACCAGTTCAATGAGGAGATAGAGCTTATAGATGGTGCCACAGAGGAGATGGATATAGAGAAGGTCAGAGCCGGAGAGCTCTCCCCTGTATTTTTCGGTTCTGCGCTGAATACATTTGGTATCGAGCAGTTCCTGAACTATTTCCTTAAGATGACGACACCTCCTATCGGACGTAATTCATCAGAGGGAATCATAGATCCTGTAACAGAGCCGTTCTCAGCTTTTGTGTTCAAGATTCAGGCAAATATGAACAAGGCTCACAGAGACAGAATCGCATTTATGAGAATCTGCTCTGGTAAGTTTGAGGCAGGCATGGAGGTATATCATGCTGCCAGCAAGAGAAAGATCAAGCTTTCCCAGCCACAGCAGCTTATGGCTCAGGACAGGAAGATCGTCGACGAGGCGTATGCCGGTGACGTTATAGGAGTATTTGATCCTGATCTGTTCTCCATCGGAGATACGCTCACAACAGGCGGAAAGAAGTTTGAGTATGAGGGTATCCCTACATTTGCACCGGAGCACTTCTGCAGGGTTGTTCAGCTCAACAGCATGAAGCGTAAGCAGTTTGTCAAGGGTGTTACCCAGATTGCCCAGGAGGGTGCTATACAGATATTTCAGGAGTACACTGCGGGACTTTCGGAGATCATAGTCGGAGTTGTAGGTGTGCTTCAGTTTGATGTACTTAAGTACAGACTTGAGAACGAGTACGGCTGTGAGATAAGACTTGAGCCGATACCATATAACTATATCAGATGGGTGAAGGATCCTACCATAGACGTGACAAAGCTCAAGCGTGTGAGCGATGTCAAGAAGGTTAAGGACATGAAGGGTAATCCGCTTCTCCTGTTTGCAAATGAGTGGGTCATCGATCAGGTTCTCCAGCACAATGAGGGACTTGAACTTGAGGAGTTCAGAAAGAACTAGATATACGAAGATAAGAGACCATGAAGATGATGAGTGACTTAGGACACAAATTGGTTTTCATGGTCTTTTTGCGTGCATATATATCAGTAAAAGTGGTGCAAATATGAATAAATTAGCATGTATCTGACAATCCTAGTGTTAGACAGATAACACGTGGAGGGACATGATATGGCGCTGAACAGAGTGGTTATATGTGGTGTAAATACATCGAAATTACCATATCTTACAGAGGATGAGAAGAACATGCTGTTTGACAGGATGGAGCAGGGAGACAGCTCTGCCCGGGAGGAGTTTATAGAGGGGAATCTCCGCCTTGTGCTCAGCGTGATCCAGAGATTTGGCAGTTCAAATGAGAATCCGGATGATCTGTTCCAGGTTGGCTGTATAGGGCTTATCAAGGCGTTGGATAATTTTGACAGAAGTCTCAATGTCAAATTCAGTACGTACGCTGTGCCTATGGCATTAAGGTGGTGCTATACCGCATATACACTACATTCTTTTTGACACATGACGCATAATGCGTCTTTTTTATTGCTATTTTTTAGGCTGTATGTTATGTTGATTGTGTACTTAGGAGGTATATTGATGATTGATATATCTAAGCTGATAAAGGCTGAATATGAGTACATAAGATTAAACGCTAACTTCACAGAGCGAGAATTACAACTGTATGAGTTGCGCAACAAACAATACACATATGAAATGTGCGCCGAGTTGATGAATATGAGTGTGTCGACAATAAAACGGATAGCACATCAGGTAGACCGAAAGATAAACCGGGTGATACAATAATGACACTTTGGTGAGCTGATTATGAGCGGATAACGAACTCGTTACCGCTCTTTTTTTATGCAAAAATAGAAGTATAGGAGGTGGCTTATGATTACTGATGAAATACTAGAACGTATTTTTTCTAGGGAAGATGTGGCAAAAGTGCCACTTATATATCAATCGACAATGATACACGCAATTGACGAAGAACTTGAAAAGGAGAAATCAGATGATAGCACAGACACCTTATCAAAATATGATTTATAGTCAGCCGCAAATGACTTATACACCCCAAATGTACAATCCATGGACAACTAGACCACAATCTCAGGTTCAGCCTATGCCAGTAGAGCAACCTCAACAAGTAATGCAGCCGCAAGTAAAGCCACTTACAGGTAAGGTTGTTCAGACTTTAGAAGCAATAACAGCAAATGATGTTCCAATGGATGGCACCGCTGCTTTTTTCCCTAAACAAGATTTGTCCGAGATTTATGTTAAAGGATGGAACGCAGAAGGGCAAATTGAAACAATCGTGTATAAGCCTGTTAGAGACACAAAACCGACACAGGCAGTAAATAATACTTTTGATGCAGAAAAATTTAAAATAGACCTATCAGAAAGCGTTACAGAGGGTATTACAACAAGATTGGATAATCTGTATTCAAAAATTGAAGAAATTGAAAGCAAACTAACAAGTTCTCAAAGAAAAAATTCGCGATCACAAAGTAAAGGTGGTGACGAAGAATGAACCCAATTAACATTTTTCAAATGATGAAAGCTGGCCCACAACAGTTTATACAGCAGATGATGGGAAATAATCAGATTATGAGTAATCCTATGATGAAAAATACTATCAATATGGCACAGCAAGGCAATGTACAGGGTATAGAGCAAATGGCTAGAAACTTGTGCAAAGAAAAGGGATTAAATGCGGACGATGTATTTAATCAAATAAAAAGTAGATTTGGTAATTAGTAGCATATTAGATGTCTTTGCAAATTACCTAGGTGACATCTTTATGAATATATTTTCAGGAGGTAACAATATGTTTTCAAACTCAAATTGTGCCAGTGTACCATTAGTAGCTAACATTGATGGTAATGGCAACAACAATGGTGGTTGGGCTGACGGCGGATGGCTTTGGATAATCGTTGTATTTGCCTTGCTCTTTGGATGGGGCAATGGTGGATTTGGCGGTTTTGGTGGCAACAATGGCGGTGGCTATGTTGCGACAGCAGCTACACAAGCTGATATTCAAAGAGGATTTGATAATTCAGCAGTTATCAGCAAGTTAGACGGCATTTCTAACGGACTTTGTGACGGCTTTTATGCCATGAACAACAGCATGCTTACTGGTTTTAACGGCATTAACACAAATATCATGCAGACAGGCTATGGCATACAACAGGCGATCAACGCTGACACTGTAGCTGGTATGCAGAACACAAATGCTATTCAGGCAACCCTTAACAACATGGCTGCTCAGAATGCCGCTTGTTGCTGTGAGACTCAGAGACAGATTGAGAGAGGTTTCTGCGACACCAACTACAACATGGCTACACAGGCTTGTGAGACAAGACAGGCTATCGAGAACAGCACGAGAAGCATCCTTGATTTCCTGACTCAGGACAAGATAGCCACATTGCAGGCAGAAAACAATAGCTTAAGGCTCGCCGCATCACAGGATAGACAGAATGCACTTCTGACTACTGCAATGACAGCACAGGCACAGCAGATTGTCAACTCTGTAAATCCTACAGCTATTCCAGCTTATGTTGTGCCTAATCCTAATGCTTATGCTTATGGATGTGGTTGCAATGCAGGCTGTGGCTGCTAAAAGTAGCAGCTACGTAAAAGCGAATAATTGAGTATCTTAATTGAGTTTAACTCGATTTTAACCGATTAAACACGATTATGTCTGCTATGCAGTATTACTTTTTAACCTAAGGGCAGACTGAAATATGTTTGCCCTTATTTTGTGAAAGAGAGGTAAAGATAATGGAGATAACAGGGATTGCATTACAAACAGTTTCCGCAGGCGAAGATGTTGCATTTACAGAAACACCGGTATGCGGTAGCAAATGTATAGTTCACAGACAGGGAAGCGGAATTATCAAGCTAAGAGGCATTACAAATCAGTGCAAGGCAAGATTTTTAGTATCCTATAGCGGTAATATCCAGATACCAACAGGCGGTACAGTTGAAGCTATCTCACTTGCTATTGCAGTAGATGGAGAGCCTTTACAGTCAACACGAATGATTGTAACCCCAGCCGCAGTTGAGAATTTCTTTAATGTGTCGGCACAGGCTTATATTGATGTGCCTTGCGGTTGCTGCAGTACAGTAGCGGTGCAGAATACATCTACACAGGCTATTGAGGTTCAGAACAGTAATTTGATTGCAGTAAGGGAGGCTTGATATTATGCATAAATGGGCTAAACAGATTATGGAATGTGTCAAGGCGAAAGTCGAAGCAATCGGATTAGATAACTTTGAGGGGCAGAACCTTGACGATTTAAAGGATTTTACAGAAATAGCAAAGAATATAGCTTGCTTTGACAAGGATTACAGAATTGTTGAGGCTATGGAGAAATCAGAAGATAACGAAGATATTATGCGCATGGTTGAACAGTACGAAGATTATCCAGATCGAAGATTCTATGATAACTACCGCTATGCTAATGGCAGATTTGCGCCGAAAGGCAGAGGAACAAGGCGCGGTTATATAGAGCCTCCTTACTATCATCAGATGCCAGACGATTATAGGACATGGGAAGATAAGCCAGTGCAGGAAAGAATGAGAGACCTTGATCGCATGAGTGGTAGAATGCACTATACAGAGCCAACGACTGCTACAAGAGACAGCAGAGAAGGCAAAAGTGGCATGATGAGGAGATCATACATCGAGGCTAAAGAAATGCATAAGGATAAAGACACAACTATGCAGGAACTTGAGAAGTACCTCAAAGGAGTTAGTGAGGACATTACAGATGTGATCGGCAACATGACCCCGGAAGAGCGGTCGATGCTCAAATCAAAAATGTCTACACTTGTAACAAAACTGTAACAATTACACATGATGTATATAAGCGTGAGGGAGTGCAAAGTCGCTCTCTTGCGTTTTAAGGGGGCATATAGATTGAATTTTGAATTAAATGGTATCCAATGGCAAATTGTATGGGTAGACAATAAAAGCTCATTATTGAGCCGTACAGACGGTTCTATGAGCGTGGGAGTAACAGACATGAATACCCACTGCATATATTTGGCTAAAAGTTTGCATGGTGCATTTTTGCGTAAAGTGATTATACATGAACTGTGTCATTGTGTTTGTATGTCGTATAACATATATATGCCGATAGAACAGGAAGAGATGCTGTGTGACTTTGTTGCTACATACGGCGACCAAGTATTTGAAATTGTTGATATATTAACAGGATATATGGGAGATAGAATGTATGGATAACATAGATAAGATATTAAAGTATATAAGACGAACCAATCCGGAAATGACCCGACAAAAGCTGATAGAAGAGTTAGGACAATCACACTATATTGCCAAAGCCCTTGTTATTGTATCAAATCAAAAATAAAAATTAATTTTTCAAAAATTCTTATAAAAAAATATTCGGATTAATGTATACCCCCCCTATCAAATAATTCTGAAAATTTCGGATGGTCAAAAAATTTTTTCTCAACTTTTCATCAATTTCATGCGAGTTTTGTTTGGATTTTTGAACAGAATCGAAACACTTCAACGTGGCAAAGTAAAATATAACCAAAATCGGGATCAGCCACACGGCGAAAGAATACCGCCGACAGGCTTATAATATGCCATTGTCTCCGCGATAGTTTTTTGTTTACTGCTTTGCGTGTCGCTGTTAATAGATTTACACGTCCATACATTCAAAAAGCCTTAAAACGCAAATAAACGCGTTGTTATCTTTGCTCATACAACAGCAATATAAACCGAGCGAGATCCACCACCAAAAAACGGCAGCAGACAGGCGCAATTAATAAGCCACCATAGACAATATAATTGTATAGAATTACACAAACAATTCACACAATTAAATATAACTGTACAGTTAATAAGGCTATACATGAACAGCATAGCACACAGGCGCCGACATAGCAATATTATATTATCAAAGATCAGAAAGCCGCCCGACTGAAATTGAACCAACCACGACCCGCCAGGAACGGCAAAAGGGCGCAACCTGTGCGCCCCCTTTTTTCTACAATAATTCTTTTTGCTCTTGTTCTTCTGTTAGAACTTCGCAATTATCAACGTATACAGCGCAATCAAAGCCATCACCATCAAGGTACCATATACATGTTTTCCCACTGCGACAATCCGACAAAACAATGACGTCATTGTTTATTAATTCTTGTATTTCTTCGGTTGTTTTCCCTGAGAAATTTAATTCCTCCAATGCGGTGTTAATTGCTTTCTTTTCGTTTTCTGTAACGTTTCTACAGCCTTGCCAATTTAACATATTCTTTACCTCCTTATTTTAAAAAAAATAAATGATAAAAAATATAATTTATCTACATAAGTAGAAATTATATTTAATTTATCATAATAATATAATAATTTCAATACTTAATCATAATTTATTGTAAACTGCGGAAAATATAAATTAATTTCCATTGAATCCTTGGCAGTAAAATCGCCAATGATGTTATTATTTTTGTAGACCAACCCCTTACAGGTTGAATCATTAAAAAATATTCTGATCTTGTCCGCATCCGTGGCGTGGTCGCCGTTGTACATGTCAATTTTCATTGTGTTTATTCTCCTTTTTGTTTTATTCCCTCTACGGGTAGCAGCAAGGGGCGGAATCGAACCGCCCGAAATTCCTTTAATTCTTGCCGATTTTACGAGAATGCCCGGCGGGCTATCTCGTCTAATATTTTATTTTTATTGTCATCCGTTGGAGCAAGAAGCCAACCCGGAACAATAACATAATTAACACATTTAACGCCGTTTATTTTCCGCTCCTGTCTCTTCACCTGTGGGTTAAGATCCATTGCACCGGTGTAAACGCCCTCACCGTCCAGCCTTGTAACATCAACGGCGATGTATTCCGCCTTTCCTCTGCGTCCTCTTGACAGCTCAACAATTATCTTGTTGCCGTTCTTATCCAGATCAGTAAAAGTTATTACCTCTCTGTAAATTTTGCCGTCGTGCTGCGCTCTTATTTCCTCTGTGTAATTCCTCATTTTTTTGTACCTCCTGTTCTGTTGTGCCCTGTCTCATCGGTGCAGGTGGGGCAGTTCCTGTAGACCGCCGAAGCGGCGGTTTCGACTATTTTCTTGAATAAAATTCTTTCGATGCATCACTTGACCAGTTCGGCATAATGTTTTTAAAATCTTCGCCATAGATAAATTTTAATGTTTCGCAAAAAGTTTCATACCTGGCTTTTTCAGTGCTTTCAAAAATGCTTTTTTCAAACGAATCATTTTCTAAACAATTCATGTATAAGTCTTTATAGTATTCTTTGCATTCGCTTAAATTTTTCATATTTTCCCTTTCTGGTCTGCCATCATCAGAGCCGGGAGACCGTCCCCGGCTGACGCTCCGAAAGCTGGAGCGTTTCGGCTAAAATTTGAACATGTCCGCCGGTGCAAGGATTGAACCGCCGGCGCACTTGGCATATATGAGACATTCGCCGCCTTTTTCAAATGACATGTAAAATTCACATGTCACGGCGTTTTTTGGATCGCCGGGGCCATATATAATCGGATCGCCGGGATCACATTCTTTTTTTATTCTTTGTGCGATCTGCTCCGGTGTTGCCTCGGCTGTTTTGTAGCAGTCTAACATAATGTTATATGTTGCCTTGCTGATCTGCTCCCATTTCGGGGCACATCCTGTTGGAACGTTGTGATAATATCTCATGTTTTTATACCTCCTTAACAATGAAATCATGTTCAATTGTTCTGATCTGATCTTTGTTTGCTTTTACCTCTCCGATATAACTTTTTGTTGCTCTGTCATAAATTTTAATTATTCTCATTTTTTTATTCTCCTTTGTATTTTCTGCCTTGCTATCCACCAGGCACCGGCGGCAAGCTTTTGCAAGTCGTCAATGTCTGTCATGTGGAATTGTCAAGGTTGTTATCTCTTTGCTATGGTTAAATGATACTACGATATAAGGCACAAAACAAGATGGAATAATACACAAATATAAGGCACAAAACAGCTTGTAAATTGTACAATATATATAAGGCACAAAGCAAACAAAAGGGGATCGCTATATTAATGTGTGATAGATCTACTTGACTGTGATAGATCTACTTGACATATAAGGCACAACAATATATTATAGATATATCAACAAGTGAAAAGGAGGCGGAAAAATGGAATATAAAACAAGCGCGGCAACACGAAGGGCTATTTATAAATATGATGATAAATACGAGCGCATTAATTGCAGATTAGCAAAAGGCACGAAAGAACGAATAAAAGCCTTGAAGTATAGCGCAAATGACTTCATCAAGCTGGCAGTTGCCGAAAAACTAGAACGCGAAGAGAAAATATTGAAATAAGGCACAAAATAAACGTTGACATATAAGGCACAAAATGATATAATGTATACATCAGATAAAGAAAGGACGCCGATCTGCTCGGCGAGGGTGGGAAAAATATGAACATTGATTATGAGTTCAACACCGTTAATGGTGTCCATTTTCAGAAAGAGGAAATATCACAAATTGAAAAGGGATTTGCACATGGATTGACAGAAGAACAGGTTAAAATATATGTTAACCCATATTTTAGCGATCTGGATATGAAGTTAATAAGAAAGGGCATAGAGCATAATTTTACAGACGAAGAAATAAAATTAATATCTTCTCGAAGTGATTTATACCTCAGGAAAAAGGAGGTATACAAAGCAATATCACACAGAGTATGTCCGGAAGGCATAAGGTTAATAGCCGAGGGACCGTTTGGCAGTCTTGAGGCTAAAGAGATAAGAAAAGGCTTTGAACATGGTCTTACATTTGAACAGGTGTTAATATATGCGTGGCCGGACTATCCAGAATATCACGCATTTGCAAAGTATACAGACTTTGCAATGAAAGAAATCCGCAAAGCGTTAGAGGCGGGTTATGATGCGGAATATGTAAAAAAATGTACCGAATTGCCATATTGGGACATGGTAAAAAAACTTAGAGGGACAGAGAATTAAAGCTGTTTGAAAATTCGGACGATTATTGCGAGGTCACGGACGCTTATTTTGATTGGGCATCTGGAGCAGATGGAAAATACAACACGGCTAGAATTATGGCTAATGCCGCTAATGATTTTTACAACAAGTAAAAACTTTGTCGAACTTTGTCACACGGTTATTATTGATATAATAGCCGTGTTTTTTTATGCTTATTATATCAATTCTGGAGGTGTAAAAAGTGTTGAAACGTGGTTATTGTTATAAGTTAAATATAAATAGCCGTCAAGCAATGATAAAGGAGTATAACAGAGCAGCACAGAAAAAAGGACTGCCCCCGGCGTCTATGTGTGACATATTCGCGATTTTTGAAGAACGAAACGGCCGGGCGCGCTGCATGCTGGATTTAGGACCTTATGCACATACATGCGCAAGTGTCTGCATAGATCAGCTTGAACAGCACAAAGCCGGGCGGCAGAGTGAAGGAAGCTGGAACTATCCAACATTGTTTGATCTGACAGAGCGGGAGGCAATAAAAGAATACAATAAAATGTGGAATCGGGTCGCAAACTGGCCATAAAGGAGAACAACCCATTGACAGACAGATAAAACAATGATATATATAATATTGTTTTTATTTTTGTTGTAAACACTAAAGAGGTATTAACCGCATAGAGTATATTAGACTGTATTCTATGCGGTTTTGTTGTATATGTATATATAATATATAGCTAGAGAGGAGGCGGAAACATGACAGAGACGGCGGAAAGTTTCGAAAATGACATAGAACTATATTTACAGCAATTTTGCGAAGAGCAACAAATTGATAACTTGCGATCTGTTAGCCAAACAGTGTGGAATGCCTGCCTAATATATATATATAATCATGCTTTTAAGAATACTAATAGATTAAAAATACAGGGTAAATATGCTAATTATAATAATAATAATAGTAATCTAGCTATGTCTAATTGTGGAGCTTATAATATAGAGTATGTTAATTATATATGTGATTATTATATATATATGTGTGGTCTATATGATAAAGGTTGTACTATAAGTGGCTTTTGTAAATTAACTGGTATTAAACATGATACCATATGGGACTGGGGCAGAGGCGCGAGGGTGCTTGACTCATCGGCCCGTGAAATTTATGAAAAATTGATTACAGAATACGAGGATTCCGGCGAGTCAAAATTGTGGAGTAATAAAAATCCGGTGGCCATGGCTATGATTATGAATAGGCGGTTTAGTTGGAATTTGCCGGGCGTGAGCCGTGAAAGCGTAGAAAAACCAGCCTTATCTGCTGCCGATGTGCGACAGATGCTAGAGTTAAATTGCGCCAAACTCCCGGACAATTCAGCACAGGCGGAGGCCATAGAGGTTGATTGCACCGCATCAAATTGTGTGAACAATTCAAACAATTTAGGACAGGCTGAAAACGTAGGAAATAAGCCACTTTTTGACGGTAACAACACGGAATAAATACATAACTGTGCGTGAAACGTGGGTTTTGCGAATAGATATAAAAGCATAGGCGACATAATGGCAAATTATGTGAACAATTAAAATAATATTAGCATTTAGATAAAACGAGTGCTAAAAAAGATCATTGGAGGGGGGGGGTGGGGGTGTGACAGGCTCCCAGGAGAGCCCCTACTAAGCCCCCCAAATATTTTTAAAATAAAAAAGGCCTTATCAGCCACATATAAATATATCAAGTATAAACGACAAAACAAATAAACATAGGGTTAGTGAGAATATATGATTGATATACCTGTTATAGACATGTGTAAAACAGGTCAAAACATAGTATACTATCGAAAACAACAAGGACTAAGTGTTAAAGATTTACAAAACATACTTAAATTTGCAAATCCAAATGCGATATACAAATGGCAAAAAGGAAAATCAATACCTACAGTTGACAATCTGATAATTTTGTCAGCACTGTTTAAAGTCCCAATAGAAGATATAATCGCAATTCAGAAAAAAATATAGACAAAATCCGAACAGTATGTGTATAATGCATACATAACAGTTATCTATCGGTCAGATAGATATTCTTTAATCGCATCAGACAAAACTATAAAATCCCCAAAAGGAACAAAATGAACGGAATTGAATATCAAATGGCTGCCATGCGTACAAATGATGGCAGAAATAGAGATAGACTTCTTAATGCTGTTTCAACAACAAATGGAATAGACGTTGCTGAACTGCTTAATGGTGTTATAGGCCTTACAGGCGAGTCGGGAGAAGTTGCTGATCTCGTTAAAAAGGGTGTATTTCACGAAAAAGGCATAGACATAAATCACTTGAAGAAAGAATGCGGCGATGTAATGTGGTATGTTGCTATGATTTGTGATGCAAGCGGATTTACCCTTGATGATGTTATGCAGACAAACAAGGAAAAACTTGAAAGTAGATACCCAGATGGATTTGACACTTGGAGAGCCAACCACAAACAGGAGGGCGACATATGATTGAACTTATCATTTTGCTTTGGATTGCAATAAAACTTAATGCTCCTGTTTGGATATATATCTTAATGGGCGTAATTGCTTTAATTAAGGCTGTGGCGTTTGGAATAAATCTCAGCAAGAATAACTAAACATTGGGAGGTAATCACTATGGCAAAAGATAAATGCAGCAATTGTGAATACTGCATAACAGAAGATGGTGATAAGGTTTGTAACAATCAGAATAGCGAATATTATTCAGATTATGTTGAACCTGGACATGTATGTTTGGATTATGAGGGCAAAAACAATGAGTGTGACTGACGATATTCTGAAAACTGACTACAGTTTACAATTTGATGAAAAACGCAAGGCTTTAGTGGTTCAAAGTCATTATAAGTATGGCAGAGCCGGAAGGAATTTTGCCACAGGCAATGTTGACGCAATAGGCAGCCTTGAAAAATGCCTTGCAAAATTTAAAGAGACAGGAAATACGGAATATCTCCTTGATGTTGCCAATTATGCTATGTTCAGATATATGTGGCCGCAAAGTGGAGAATACTTTAAGCATACCGACAGTGATGAATCAGCCGGAATAGTCGGTATGAGTGTTAATGAAATGGAGAAATACAAATAGGGTTATCGCCAAGTGGTAAGGCACAGGACTTTGACTCCTGCATCCGTGGGTTCAAATCCCACTAGCCCCGCTACTGAGTATAGGCAGTTGTCGCAAGTAGCCTTTCCACCTATACAGTCCACCATGACTAACCATGGGAGCCTTGAGACCATACAAGGCGAATGTGAATGATTAGCTCAGTTGGGAGAGCAATAGATTTTTAATCTATGGGCCATGGGTTCAAATCCCATATCGTTCATGCGGTTAAGGTTTTCAAATTCTTTTACCTTGACCGGACAAATGTTTGTTTCATTTGTGCTCCTTTCACTCACTAGCGGAATGCTGAATAAAGGACCGTCACCAGGTCCGGTGAGTGTTTTGTGAAAATCAACCTACAGACGCCAACTGTAGCCGTATAGGCGGTCGAATACTTCTCCCCAGAGTAAATAATCACAAGCCCCGGCATACGGCTATATAGTATGCCGTATGTATAATGACGCGGAGTAGAGCAGTCTGGCAGCTCGCTAGCCTCATAAGCTAGAGGCCATGGGTTCGAATCCCATCTCTGCCATTTGTTGGTCAAAGTTAAGCTCTTTCTAAGCATTGGGTCTATGGCTTGGCTGACAATCTTGAAATGCATTAACAAGGTTTGAACAGCATAGTGCGAGATTGGTTCAATTCCAATTAATGGTTAATGGTGTCAAAAAGGCTAGAAAGCATGAGACATTATGTAGGTTCGATTCCTATGCTTGGTGTGAGTAAGGTGCAGGTCCTTATGTTCAAATTTGCTGGAACAATAGTCAAGTGGTCAAGACATCGCCCTTTCACGGCGGTGACGAGGGTTCGACTCCCTCTTGTTCCATTACAAAAATAGAGATATATGGTGTGAGGTGAAGCATGGCTGGTGGTGTACATAGATGTGATCCGGATAAGTTTTCAGAAGCAGTAGCAGAATATATGGCCGGCAGAGTTACACAGACTAAAGCTGCACAGATAGCCGGAATGAGTACTCCAACCTTTTTGAAATACCTCAATATGCTATTTAGCGGAGAACCATTTCCAGACACGTTGTTTGTTTTTGAAGATAAGGAGAAAAAATGAGAAAAATTGCACTGATAATGGCATTGACATTAACTATGTTGACTGGTTGTTCCGGGCATGATGTAGAACCGGAACAAAGTTATATTGCTAATAAATACATAGATTTGACAATAGTTTATGAAAATGTAAATTATAATATAGAAGTCATGTATGACAAAAATACAGGCGTTATGTATCTTTGCAAATATGGTCAATCTAGCAGTTTCATGACACCTATATACAATGCGGACGGCACATTAAAACTATATGAGGAGAAGTAAAATGTGTGAATTTTGCAATGGTAAATGCCAAAAGATAGAAAATGGTTACACATACGGAAATGCAATGATAGTTGGCAATACATATAACTGGCATCTGTCCTACGACAATAGTGGAAACGAATATGGATCGGGGCGGTTTGACATAAATTATTGCCCTATTTGTGGCAGGAAGTTGGTGGAGGAATGATAGTTAATATTGATGCTAGCGTGTACACGATGAATAGAAAAGGCTTTAGAGGAGTTTTAAAAATAGCGTCAAAGGCTGTTAAATTTGGCATATATGCCGTAGTTAAGGATGACAAAGCAATTATGCTAAACGAGAAATATGAAGATATAGGCAGTCTTAAAAATGCAGTTGCAGAATATAAAAAGCATGGGTTTAAGGTGTATTGGAATGAGAATAATAATGACGGTGGACAATCGTAAACAAGAATACACAGAAGAGCACTTTAGACGTGGCAATCCTGAAAAAGACGGCAATTATATTGTGATATCACGTACAGGTGCTATTTGTCGTGATACATACACAGCTAGCAAAGGTTGGGAGAAGTCGGAGAATGACGGCAATACGGAGTATCTGCCTGAATCGTGGGAAAGGGCGAAATTATGAGAAGGTTTAAAACTTATGACTATTGATGTTTTGGGAACGAAATATAGGATAATCAAGAAGAAAATGTATGATAAAGGGTGTGACGGCTATTGCGACTACACATCGAAGAAAATTGTTATCCGAAAAGACAACTATAACAATGTTGGCAATTTCGATTGTCTAATGAAAAAACAGTTACGGCACGAAATAATACATGCCTTTTTATCAGAAAGTGGGTTACAATCAAATTTTGAACATTGCCAGGAATTTGGACATGAAGAAACAATGGTTGATTGGATTGCAATTCAATTTCCTAAAATTTTGAAAGTGTATCAAGAGTTGGACATTTTGTAATGCAATGAGTGCATGGAAGATTTTGAGAGGTTTATGAGAAATGAAAACACTAATTAATTTTGTTAAAAATTTAAAAACATTTTATCAATTTTACAAAGATTATGAATACGATGGCAATGATTGCCGATTTATAATTGAAAACTATCAAGAGGTTTTATCCAACCGTACAATACATATTATGCAAAAAGTGTTATTGCTCAAATGGATAGGTGGTATGAGGATTCTTGGAAACCCGTGTACAAATGCTCACCGATAGGCAAGAATGCGAATAAGTTAAATCCTGATTTATTAGGACTTGATTTTTATATGTTTCCGGCCGATAAATAGAATTGGTCGCTACCCTAGAAAAATTATAGGCAGAGGCCGTAGCACCTCTGCTTTTTAGCGAGGTGCTATTTTTATGTCTGAATTACAGAATTTGATTAAGGATTGTGAAAAGTACATAGATATCCGGGGCATAGACGAAACAATTATCAATGCCTATCTTGATACTTGCCAACTAGCCAAAAATGATGGTGATATCACTACAATGCTTGAATGCACGGCAAGATCGAAGACAATCGTGAATCAATTTTGTTTGAAACAATTCGGAATGGACATTTGGGAAATTGAGAAATTTGCCCAGGCAAACAAGACAGAGATAGAGCTTGTCAATCAATATTATCAAATTCTAAAACTTGAATCTTATGATAAATTTGAAAGCTTTATTTTTTACATGGAGAAGAATAGAGCTTGGCAGAAGAGATTTTATCAGCCTAGGCGAAAAACCTTAAATGTTGTTGCACAAGATTTGGAAGATTTGGAGCAACGCAAAATCAAGTTCTATGGCTTGTCTATGCCGTCCCGTGTTGGAAAGGCTATTTCTTTTGATACTCCGGTATTAACGGAAAAAGGCTGGAAAAAACATGGCGATTTGACTATAAGAGATAGAGTAATAGGAATTGATGGAGAATTTAAACGTATATTAGCAATACATAACCCTTGCGAAATGGAATATAAGGTTACTTTCTCGGATGGAGAAAACATTATTTGCCATGGAAACCATGAGTGGGTTGTGTATGACAGGCATTTACAGAGAGAAGTTACATATGAAACAAAATTCTTAAAAGATAATCTTTTTGAAAAAGATGGGCGAAAAAGGATGTTTCTTCCAGATGTGCAAGAAGTTCAAGGCTCTCATAAACCGCTGTGGGTTGACCCATATACTTTAGGAGCGTGGCTTGGAGACGGAAGAAATACTAATCCGGATATATGCGGAGCAGAAAGTGATTATGCAATAGTCCAAAAAATATTATCTGCTGGATATGAATTATCGTGGAATACAAAACATAAAACCACAGGTGTAAGATATTATGGTTTTAAAGGCCTTAGAGAGCAGTTGCAGAAATATGGAATGTGCCATAGTAGACACACAACACTTAAACATATTCCAGATGAATATTTAATTGCTGACGAAGAACAAAGATTAGAACTTTTAGCCGGACTATTGGACACCGATGGCTGCTTGATTGAAAAAGAAAATAGATATCAGTTCACAACATCTGATTTTTTTCTTAAAGAGGACTTTGTGACACTTGTTAATACATTTAGATGGAGAACGTCTGTAAAAGTATGTAGTCCAAAAACAAGCTCATCTGGAATACAAGGGAAAAAGAATTATTGGGTTATTAGCTTTAATCCAACAAAATATATACCATGCCAATTAGAAAGAAAACAGATAAATAATTTTTCTGCCCAAAGAAGAATATCAATTGAAAAAATTGAAGAAATTCCGAGGTACTCATCATATGGTAATTGTATAACAGTTGAAGATGGCATATATTGCGTTGGAAAGACATTAAAGCCTACACACAACAGTACAATTTGTATTTTTTTCCTTGCGTGGATTATGCTACGCAGACCAAATAGCCATTCAGCAATGGGTGGACATTCAGGAATACTTGCTAAGGGATTTTACAAAGAACTTATGAATCTTGTATCAACGCCTGAATACACATTTGGAGAATTGTTTAGTTATTATCACCCAAAATACAAATCAGTTGTTACGGATAAAAGTGCGGATGAATTTACGATTACGCTTGGTGATCCGGACAGATTTGCAACAATTACCTGTAGGGGTATTGATGGCACATGGACAGGTGCCGTTGATGTATCAGCTGACGGATATCTCTATGTCGATGACCTTGTGCGTGATCGTGAACATTCTCTGTCGCCTACACGTATGGAGAATACCTATCAGGAATACCTTAACAAAATGGTAGACCGTAAAAACGACGGTGCAAGAGAATTGATGGTTGGTACCCTTTGGAATGTCCTAGACCCACTGGAACGTCTCAGAAAACAATATGAAAAAGACCCTCAATATAGATTCAGGCAAATACCGGCACTTAATGAGAATGACGAAAGTAATTTCAACTATGAAATAAACGGATTTTCCACGGAATACTATAGGGATATGCGAGACAAGCTGGATAACGCTGAATGGATGGCTAAGTTTATGCAAAAGCCTTACGTCCGTGAGGGATTGCTATTTCCAACAGAGAATCTTAGATATTTTAACGGAGTTTTGCCAGACGGAGATTGTAGGTACATCGGTGTTACAGATATAGCCTGGGGTGGTGGCGATAGCTTATCAATGCCTATTGGCGTTGAATATGACAACGGTGATGTTTATATCATAGGTTGGGTGTTTAATAAGGGCACAAAAGAGGTTACAGTGCCACTTGTTGTAGGTCGAATTATTGAAAATGGAATAAGACAAACTAGATTTGAGGGTAATGTTGGTGGCGATCTTTACTGCCAATATGTAGATGAAAAACTACAAGAACAGGGTTATAAATGCTCATGTTCAAGTCGCAAAGCACCAAACAAAGTTGAAAAGTTAGCAAAGATAATAGCCTATTCTGGCGATGTAAAACGTAAATTTATATTTTTGGACACACATAGAAGAACCCAAGAGCAGATGCAAAAAGATGCAGAACTTGGAATAAAGAGGTATTACAGAGATGACGAATACCAAGCTGCTATGGATGAGCTGACAATGTTTGTTAGCATTGGTGGCAATGAGCATGATGATGCAGCAGACGGAATCACTCAGCTGGAAATGTTTATCGAAAATCCAGAAAATACAGCAGTAGCAGAGGCAACATTAAATCCATTTAGGAGGTATTGATTAGTGGAAACGAAGGAATACTTGCAACAAATAGGCAGATATGACCGACTTATCAATAATAAACTAGTGGAGCTTGCACAGTACAGATCTATGGCTTGCAGCGTGTCAGCAGTCAAAAATGATGAAAGAGTGCAGTCATCACCTAGCTATGACACCATGGACAAGATAGTGTCCAAAATTGAGCAAATGGAAAATGAAATAGATATGCTTGTTGATAGATACATTGACAACAAACGAATAATTATATCCCAGATAGATAGTATGTCTGACGAAATGACTTATCAGATATTATTCTCAAGATACGTTGAGCAAAAGACTTTTGAAAAAATGGCAATAGAGATGAACTATTGCTACAAACAGGTTATACGAAGACATGGTAAAGCATTACAAGAATTTGAGCAAAAATGGGGAAACACATATAAGTAGTCCTTAAATGTCCTAGAATGTCCCATAAAACATATTATATAATATATCATGAACAAGTTGATTGATGAACACTTTGTTTTTTCTCATACTTTTTCAAACCTCATAAACCCTTTGGAGGCACCAGTAGCTTTACTGGTGCTTTTTTAATGTAAAAGGAGGTACAAACAATGAACGGAATAGATATTAGTGCCTGGCAAGGCGATGAAAATATAGATTTAAGCAAAGTTCCTTTTGATTTTTGCATTGTCAAAGCAACTGAGGGAACAAGCTATAAGAACAGATACTTTACAAGTCACTGTAACAAAGTCCTGAGCAAGAAAAAACTGTTAGGTGCGTATCATTACGCCAACGGCGGTGACGTACAGAAAGAGGCTGACTACTTCCTTGCATATGTCAAGAAGTATATTGGCAAAGCCGTTCTTGTGCTTGACTGGGAGGCAAAGAATAACCCTCTGTTTGGTGTCAAAGATTTGGAATGGTGCTTACAGTGGTGCAGCTACGTACAGAAAAAGACCGGCATCAAACCGCTTATCTACATCCAGAAGAGTGCTATGAACGCCGTAAAAAAGGCTGGATATGGCCTGTGGGTGGCTCAGTACCCAGACTATGTTGAGACTGGATACCAGGAGCATCCATGGAACGAGGGAGCTTATAACTGTCTTATCCGTCAGTACACATCTGTCGGAAAGCTCTCAGGTTACAGCGGCAGCCTTGATCTCAACAAGGCATATATCAGCGCTGCAAGCTGGAATAAGCTGGCAGGCAGAAGAGCCGTATCCGTACTTGCAAAGCCGACAGCCGGCAAGAAGAGCATCAATACCATTGCAAAGGAAGTCCTTGTGGGCAAGTGGGGCAACGGTGCTGATCGCAAGAGCAGATTGACAAAGGCTGGATATGATTATGCAAAGGTACAGGCAGCAGTAAACAAGCTCGTCAAGACATCACAGATGACACAGAATAAGATCATCAATGCAGTTGCACATGAGGTCATTGCTGGTCGCTGGGGCAACGGACAGGAACGTATCGATAGGCTTAAGGCAGCAGGATATGATCCTGATAAGATTCAAAAGAGAGTAAATGAACTCATGAAGTAGGAGTTAACATGAACAGATTACATTTGCAAGACCTTGTAAGAGGCCACTATGGTAGAAAAATAGCATATACCAATGTAGACACCATTACACCGGATAATATTGTGAATGTAGTCGGTGAGTGCATAGGAGTATTTAACTGGAATAAGCCAATTATAAAGTATTTATGGAATTATTACAAAGGCGACCAACCAATAAGATACAGAATTAAAGTAATTCGTGACGATGTAATTAATTACATCGTAGAAAATCATGCATATGAAATTGTGCAATTCAAAGTTGGACAAACTTACGGAGAACCGGTACAGTATATCAGCCGTAAAGATGATGATGCAATCAATAATGCGGTTGACGATCTGAATGATTACATGGTAGACGCTTGTAAGCAAGATAAGGACATAAAGGCTGGCGAATGGCAATCTGCCACTGGTACAGCATTTAAAGCTATCCAGTTTAACCCAAACGGTGATGTGCCGTTTAGGATTGTTACACCTTGTCCACTCAATACCTTTATCATATACAACAGTAACACCGAAGAACCGATGATTGCCGTCACAGAACTTAAGGACAGTGATGGCAAGTGGTATAAGCAGTGTTACACAGCCACACATGAGTGCAAAATTTATAATAGCACGGTGACAGACTGGAAATTACACGCTTATGGAGATATACCGATTGTTGAGTATCCTAATAATCACGAAAGAATAAGCGATATTGAGCTTGTTATAGATATGCTTGATGCAATCAACAATATGCAATCTAACAGAATGGATAGCATAGAACAGTTTGTACAGTCGTGGATTAAGTTTGTTAACTGCGACGTTGACAAGGACAAGTTTAAAGCCATGAAAGAAATGGGTGCCTTGGTTGTTAAGTCAACTAACGGTGTCAACAACGCTGATGTAGATGTTATGTCGCAAGAACTTAATCAATCTCAGACTCAGGTTGCCAAGGACGACTTATGGGATAATGTTCAGACAATTCTTGCAATCCCAACTAAGCAAGGTAACACAGGCGGAGATACGCAAGGAGCTGTCGAGTTAAGAAATGGCTGGGATTTTAGCAAGACACGAACAAAGTTGAAAGACCCGCTTGTTGCAACATCAGAAAAACGACTTGCTAAGCTTGCGCTTAATGCAATCAGACTGTATGCACAAGATTTAAAACTGACGGTTAGAGATTTTTCAGTGCAGATAAACCATAGTCCACAAGATAATATGTACACCAAAGCTCAGACTCTGGTTGTTCTATTGCAGGCTGGAATACATCCACTTGTCGCAATCAAGACTGTTGGATTGTGGGGGGACGCAGAAAAAACATTTTTACTGTCTAAAAAATACTTGGATAAGTTATATCTAACTATAGATGATGTAGAGCAACAGGAACAAAAAGCGCAAGAGATAATAGATAATCTTGGCAACGGAGGTAATAACAATGGTGACTAGATATACGGTAGTCCAAGACGGACAAGTGTATGAACCGGGTGATGATGTACCTGATATGGGTAGCATTACCGCATTGGAGTCTAGAGGAAATTACAGAGAATACAACGCTTTGTCTAAGGATATAGATAAGCTACCAACATATGTGTCACTTGGTAGCTCGTGCTACATGATAGACACGACAGACTTATATAAGTTTGACGGCAAGAGTTGGATAAAACAGGAATAGAGAGGTGCGCACATGAATGTAGATGAAGTATACGCATTACTCAATAAGAAAATTAAAAATGGTGGTATTACCGATGACCAGATAAAACAGATTGTAGAGCAGTATTTTGAGGAGAACCCTGTTCAGGTTATAACTGATAATACCCTTTCGGTTGCCGGCACACCGGCTGATGCATTAGCAACAGGAACCGCTGTTGATTCACTAAAGGAAGATTTAGTTAAATTCAATCCGTTATTGTCTTATGTCGATGTTGGCGCAAAAGTTTTGAGTGGAGTGAAAAATAGATTCGATATCGAAAATATTGCAGATGCCGGATTCCATGTTTCTATCAATGTAAAATCTGGTGAAAAATATCTAATAAATGGTAGTGGCTTTAATGATAATTATCCATTATATGTAATATGTTCGGATAATGCTGTTATTGGATATTCTGATGATACGACATATTCATATAAAAGTGGAGTTGAAATAAAAATTCCCAACGGTGCTACAAAATTATATGTTAATGGTAAAAATGAGTATCATCCACTAATAAAAAAACTTGTTTACGATAATCATAAAGAAACGATTGAAGAAAAAAACTATGATATTCCTCTTAATATGGAACACTTATTATATCATAGCGAATTTGAGAATTTAACGAATGATAGTGGATATAGTGCTTTGATTTCAGTGGCCGAAGATGATAAATATCTTTTAACAGGAAGTGGAACAGGACAATATCCATCATATATTTTTTATGATAAAAATATGTCTATTGTTTCATTTGGTGAATCGTCAGTCATTGTAGATAAACTTGTAATAATTCCAAACAATGTTGCTTATTTAAGAATCCAAAATAATTTAGGAACCCTATTAAAAGCTATTAAATATATAGAAAAAAATATTATATTTATTGGTGATTCTTATACACAAGGAAATAGTTTGGGGAATGACCAAGATAAAAGGTTTTCTTCAATTCTTTCCGAAATGCTTAGAATGAAAGAAATCAATGTTGGCGCAGGGGGGTGTGGGTATTTTAAAACTGAAAATTACCCTACTTATTTCTATCAACAGTTGATAGATGCTATAAATTCCATGTCTGTCAAAGATTGGGCAAATACAGAGTATGTTATTGTTTGCGGTGGACGAAATGACCCGAACAACTATCCGAATGCTACGCAAGCGGAATATGATAAAGCTACATCTGATATTTGTGACATGGCATCAAAATATTTTCCGTGCGCGAAATTGGTATTTGTCCCGTATTTGTTTGATTCTAATTATATGCCAAACAATTATTACAAGCATTATTTAAAATTGGTCAATGCACTAAGAAAGAACAAATGCGCCGTTATCAACTACGCTTACACATGGCTTACAGGCAGATTTGCTGACATATTAGAAGATAAAGTACACCCGAATGTAAATGGACACAATATTATTGCTCATAATTTATATAATATTTTAACTGGCGGTAATATTATCAATAGCCAGAGCGTTAGACTTATGGGAATGAGTGAGTATACACCGGGATGGACATACATTGACTGTATGTTATTAGGTACAGATACATTAAATATTTTTGGAAATTTTTCAATTTCAGAAAATGTTCCAGCTCAGACAATCATCTTAGAACATACATTTGAGGAAAATGATATTTATACGGCGTATACTGGAAGAACTAGCTTTTCTTTGTTGATAAGCAATTTATCAACCGGAATCAGTTATTCTGTGTTTCTAAAATACGAAAACGGAAAAATTCGTTTATATGCTAATACTACAATACCAAAAGGAAATTATTTTATATCATATACTATGCCATTTGGTAGATTATAAAGGACTTTTGTTACTTGAATTGTTGAAACAGGCTTGGCAGGGCGAACTGGGAATTGCTTAAGGTAGCAAGAAAGGTGGTAAGCAAATGATAGTAAGAGCAGAAGAACCACAGCAAGAAGTTGTTATAAAAATAGATACCAGAGGGATAGCATGGGTGTACTTGTGTCTTAATGAAAGAGTTAAGACAGAAGAATATGCAGAACCCGGAGAGCAGTCAAAAACACATACCTACTATGAATATGATGGAACACAGTTTCATGCTCCTGTTGAAAGTCTTGATCTCCAAGACATCAACAACAATCCTCAGAAGTATGACGGCTATGAGCCAGCCAAAATACCGTCTGATATTGAACGTATAGACGCACAAGTAACATATACAGCAATGATGACTAACACACTGCTGACGAAGGAATAGCCTATGTATGAAAAAATAAAAAAGTGGTATCAAGTCTATCATATATGGAATGCTGAAATGGTTAAGCAAGCCTGTGATAAAGAACTGATAACAGAAGAGCAATACAACAATATAATCGGAAATTAGCAATCACGTTTGTGATTGCTTTTTTTATACAAAAATTTCGCAAGTGCCGTGAGCGTAGAAAACGGCAATGTCAATCGGTGGCGTTGCACCGTATAAAAACGTAGACATACGGAGGTAATCAATGAAAAGAGAAGATTTAGTATCAATGGGTTTGACCGATGAGCAGATCGAAAAAGTCATGGCTGAAAATGGTAAGGACGTTCAATCTGCTAATGCAAAGGCAAACAAGAACAACACAGAGCTTGAAAGGCTCAAAGCTATCGAAAAAGAGTATGAGGATTTAAAGGGGCAGAGTATGTCTGAGGCAGAAAGAAATGCCAAAGCCCTTGAAGATGCTCAGAAGAAGATAGCAGAGCTTGAAAAGACACAGGCAATTGCAAGTCAGAGAACAAGTGCAGCCGAGAAATTCAAGATTTCCGCTGAACAGGCAAAGCTAGTGGTTAAGGATGATGGATCTATGGATTATGACGCTCTTGGAAAGATTATCGCAGATAAAGAAACTGCCGCTGCCCAGGCTAAAGAGAAAGAGATAGCCAATGGCTCAACACCGCCGGGAAATGGTGGTACAGGTAGCAATTCAAGTGACACAAAGACGGAGGCAGAAAAAATAGCTGCCGGTCTTATTGAAAATCAAAATACAAAAAATGATATTTTGAAACATTACATTTAATTTAAGGAGGGAAATATAGATGCCAAGTATGAATATGCAGTATGAAAAGACTTCATACGCAGGAGACGTTCAGATTTTAAAGAGAGAGCCAAACGAGGCCATACCTCTTACTTTGGATTTTGAAGATGTTACGACAAAGGTAAATGGCAAAAAGATAGTTAAAGCTGGAACCCCAATTGGTAAAGATGGCAAGGCTGATAACACAGCAACAGTAGTCGGCATACTTCGATTTGACGTGACAGAAGACAGGCCACAGGGAGTTCTTCTTAAGAAAGCATATCTTAACACAAAGGTAGCAGAAACACACTCAGGCGTTACATATGACGCAACAGTTAAGGCAGCTCTGCCAATGATCGTATTTGAGTAATTACAGGAGGTAAAAACATATGCTAGTAAATGAAGTTATTGACAGTAAGTCAATTGCGCTGTCAGCAACAGAAAACGCAAGTAATCAGATTCCATATCTTGGATTACAGTGGTTTCCAGAGAGAAAGAAACAGGGACTTGACCTGCAATGGATAAAAACACATAAGGGACTTCCTGTATCTCTTGCACCATCTAACTTTGATTCAATCCCAACAATCAGAGCTAGAGAGGGACTTTCTAAGGAAAAAACACAGATGGCATTTTTCCGTGAGGGAATGACCATAGGCGAGGCAGAAATGCTTGAAATAGAAAGAGCAAATACTGCTGATGATCCATACCTTGCAAGTGCTCTTAGTGCGGTATATGACGACACAAGCAGACTTGTAAGTGGCGCAGAGGTTGTTCCAGAGAGAATGAGAATGGCTCTTCTTTCAACAGTAAATGGACATCCAGTTATCACTATTAAGAGTGACGGTGTTCAGTATTCCTATGATTATGATTCTGACGGGTCATACACTAAGGATCATTACATCAAGCTTGACGGAACAAGCATGTGGAGCGACACAACCAATTCAAAGCCGCTTACAGACCTTAACAATGCAAGAAAGAAGTTACAAAAGCAAGGCAAGATTGCTAGATATGTGCTTATGAACAGCAATACATTCCAGTATTTGCTTGATAATGCACAGATAAGAAACGCAATCCTTGCACAGAACCTTACAGCAACTATTGAGGTTGACGATGATACTGTTATTTCAATAGTGCAGAAGAGAACAAAACTTACTATCGTGCTTTACGATAAGATGTACATTGACGATGAGAACAAGGAACAGTATTTCTATCCAGATAATAAGGTTACACTTCTTCCAGAGGGTAATCTTGGCAATACATGGTTCGGAACTACACCGGAAGAGAGAACTGCAAGACAGGTAGCAGATGTTGATGTAACTCAGTATGGTACAGGAATTACAGTTGCTACAAAGACAGAGTATGGCCCACCAATGAAGATGTCAACATTTGCGTCTGAGGTTGTTTTGCCATCTTATGAGAATATGGATAGCACTGCCGTAATTGAAGTTCATCATGAGTAGGAGGGCAACTTATGATATATCCCTATATCGTTGTAAAAGATGGGGTATGGTATGATGCCGGAAATGACGTTCCGGAAACAAGCAGACCAGAAGCGGAAAAAGTTGCTTCTGGTGTTGCTATTCATACCAAGACCGAAATCAACAGAATGTCAACAGACGATCTAAAAGCACTTGCAATATCAGAGGGCATAGATAACGCTGAAAACATGACAGGTGGCGCATTAAAAGAAGTGCTTATAGCTCATTTTGCTTTGTAGGAGGTAGTCATGGAATACACATTGGTAGAGCAAGTCAAAATACGAAAAGGTCAATATGAAGTTGGTGACGATGGCTCTATCAAGTGGACTGATCTACAGGATAATCCAAGAATAGAGCAACATATTGAAGAGATTAAACAGGAAATACGCAACAAGCGTAATTACCCATCTGATTACACAGATGAGCAAATAGAAGAAGATATGAAACGATATACTACCAATATAGTCAGCTTGGTTGTATATGACTTATCTCAAGCTGGTGAGGAATACATGGCAAGTTTTGGCGAAAATGGAGTCAGCCGTAGTTGGATTGACAGAAATAAGCTGCTAGCTGATATATTCCCATTTGTTGAGATATTATAGAAGATTGTGCGTTACCTAACAGTAGCAGAGGGCATACATTATGGTGGTGGTGGGCAGTATGCAAACATAAGAGAAAGGCGGTAGATATATGCCAGTAGCAATAATTATCAGCATCATATCGGTTACTTTCTCTATTTTTTTTGGAATTGTCAGCCTTGTGCTGAATATCAAGAATAATAGAAGAACTGATAACTCAGACCTAGAGGATAGAGTCCGAGAAAACACCCGCATAAATATGAAGTTAGATGCCATATCTAGCAACACCAAAGAAATAAAAGATGAAGTTGTGGAAATGAGAAAAGAACTTAATTCTCATGACAACAGGATTATTAAAGTTGAGGAAAGTGTCAAGTCACTTCATCATCGCATAGATGGAATGGAAGCACGACTCAATGAAAGCAAGGAGGTGTAAAAATGGATGTTATACAAAGTCTTGTAGCCAATATGGCTATTATAGTGTCTGTCATAGGCGCACTTACATTTGTTGTGGCAGTAATTACACAAGTAATCAAAGGCGTAGGTGTATTTAAGAAGATACCAACCGACATATTGGTGTTTGTGCTGTCCATAGGCATTACCGTTGTGGCTTTTATTGCCTATATGCAGTACATACATATGACAATACTATGGTATATGATTCTTGCAGCTATCCTAGCCGGATTTGTAGTTGCATTTGTGGCAATGTATGGTTGGGAAAAGTTATCTGAGCTTTGGAAGCGATTTGGCAAGGATGTGAAGTAATGTCACTTGAGATTAATAAACAATCTATGAAGTATGCTCCTTACGGCAAAGAAGTAGAGATATATGAAAAAGATGATGACGGCAATATAAAGTATTTCGTTACAGAAGAGGGACAAAAAATACCTCTTATAGACCATAAGGAAATATCATACGAAGAGCCTGTATCATTTAGGGCTAATATCTCTTTCTCTGGCGGTGAAGCACAGGCAAAAGAATATGGCTTTGATGTCAACGATTTTGACGCAATCATAGTTACCGATAGAGGAACATACCCTATTAAAAAAAGTGACATTATATGGCTTGATAGCAAAGTTGAATACACAGAGGATGGCTATATTGATAAGACTTCTGCTGATTTTACAGTTGTAGGAGTTAAGCCAGCTTTGCGGTCAACAAAATATGTCCTTAAGGCGGTGGTCAAGTGAAAAAAACAATAGATGTATCTTTGTCTGTAAGCAGTTTACAGAATGCAATCAAGGAGCTTAGAGCCTATCAAGCAAGGCTTGACCATAAATGCGCCGTTATTGCTGAAAGATTGGCTGATGATGGCGTAGAAGTTGCTAGAGTTCAACTCGCGAACTTAGACGCGATATTTAAGGGTGAGTTGATTGAAAGTATACAATCAGAGTGTGTTACAGATAAAAAGGGTAGTCATATTTGGGCGGTTGTAGCCGGAACAGATCACGCGGCATTTGTTGAGTTTGGAACTGGCGTCATAGGGCAAAAGAAACCATACAAAGGCGAATTACCCCCGGGAGTATCTTGGCAATATGCAAGTGGTCAAACAATCCATCAACTCAAAGATGGTCGAATTGGCTGGTTTTACAGGGACGACAATGGCCATTGGTGGTTCACCGAGGGTATGCCGTCCAGACCATTCATGTACAATACTGCTCGGGAACTTGAAAGAAAAGTCAAGAACGTTGTGAAAGAGGTGTTTGACAATGGATAATGCATGGGCAATAGAACTTGGCCCGACAATATATAGCATTGTCAAGGCCAAAGCAACAGAACAACTTAAGGATAAATACCCAACGCTTAACGTTACAAATAAAGGTGAATCAGATCAACCGGCAGTATTCCCAACAGTCTATATTCACGAACTATCTGGAATGGAACTGGGACAAGATTTAGAGGGACAGACAATCAACGCTGTAAGAGAAACAATACAGGTTGATGTGACTTCTAACAAGAATCACAGCGAATGTAGAAAGATTGTGTCCAAAATAACGGACATATATAAACAAATGAGATTTTCGGTCACCGGAACACCTCAATACAGTGTTAATGGTGGAACTTATATATGTAATATGCGATTCAGCCGTGTGTTTGGGGCTGGTGACACAATATTATAGTTAGCAATTAGAGCCATGTGGCTCTTTTTTTATGCATATTTTTAAGGAGGTAAAGACATGGCAGTACCAGGATTAAGTACACTGGGTATTACTTTTGGTTATGGTGTTGAAACAACCGCAGGAGAAAAGCCAACAACATTTACTCAGTTGTCAAGAATCAATGGGCTTGGCGATGCTACAGCAGAACCAGAGGCTATTGACGCATCTGCTCTTGAAGATTATTCCACGAAAAACATATCTGGCAGAACTACTGTATCTGATACATATACAGTAACAGTAAACTGGACACCAGATACACTTGCAGAATGGGAAAAGGTGCTTGAAGAGTACAAAAAGTTAGAGGGAACAGGCAAATCTATGTGGTTTGAGACGATCACACCTGGATTTACCAAGACAGAGTTTATCAAGGCTCAGCCGCCATCAGTTCTTCCAGTAGCTTCAAAGGGTCAGAATGAGCTCTTAACGGTTGAGATTAACCTTATACTCGAAGACCTTGTCGGCTTTGATACAAAGGTAGCTTTTACACCGGGGGAATAACAAACCGCTCAGATACAGCCGTGCTGAGTGATGACGATACAAAAGATATAAAACCGGCTGATTATACGTATTAAGCAAACAAGGGGCGGTTTTCGGACTGCCCCTTTCCTATTAAGAGTAGGAGGAAAGGAAAATATTATGACAATTACAATGAATGGCAAGAAATACAATATTAAGTTTGGTAATAAGGCGGTAGCTAGGGCTGGATTTATCAGCAAGCTGGCAAGAATTGGAGTAATGCAGTCAAGTACAGACGATGGAGTTGGAGCAATAGAGGGAATGGAGCAAATGTATTTGTTAATGCCACAAATTTTACTTGCTGGATTACAGGCTAATCATTCAGATGAGTTCGGCTACAACTTAACTACAGGAAAAGGCCGTGACGAACAGCTTAGTAAGGTTGAGGATATGCTTGACCATTTTGTGGACGAGGAAAACGGAGATTTTCTTAAGCTTCAGGAGGATATCTCAAATGAGATGCTTCACAATGGTTTTTTAAAGAGACTGTTCGAGGTGGAAATAGCGAAAGTGCAGAATCAGGCACAGAAATAATCCTTGAACAGGATAACAAAGATTTTAATTACGAAAATTACTGTAACGAAATACTACCCCGTTGGTTAATGATGACCAAAGGCTATGGACTTACAGTTGAGGATATTGACAAATCTTGCCCAGCAGAGCTTGAACCATATGAAAAAGCATATCATATGGCAGAAAAAGAACACGACTCACAAGTATATGCATGGGTAGGAACGTATGTCAGATCTGCTCTTTGCTTTGCAATAGATCATTGCCTTAACGGCAAGAAAGCAAGTTCAGAGTATCTTAAAGCTCCGCTTATGGAAAATGGAGAAGATAGGGTAAATAGACTTAGAAATGAGTTTATTGAAGAACGATTAAAGGCAAAACAAGAATGGGATAGGACACACAATATGATTGACGGCAAGGACTGATGTTTTTGCCGTCTTTTTTATTACAACAAGGCGGTGAAACATGGCAACAGTAGATAATCTTGAAGTTAAGATACATGCAAGTGCGACACAAGCAGTTAATGCAGTAGATAAACTGTCAAATAAGCTCGGCACACTATCTAAGACATTACAAGGAATTGATAGTAATGGTATAGCTAAATTTGCACAAGGCATGAACCAGCTTGCACAGGGCATGAATGCAATAAAAAATGTAAAAATGCCTGATTTTAACAGAGCTGCCAAGGGTATAAAACAATTCGAAAACATCAACAGCGCAAAACTTACAGCGGTTGCAAATAGTATAAGCCCACTTGCTTCCAGTATATCAGTACTGGGAAACATGCAGTTCAACAACAAGGGCCTTACGAACTTCATTAATTCCATTACAAGGCTGTCTAATTCAAATATTAATGGCATGAATATAAACGCCATAGGCCAGCTTGGAAATGCAATTGTAGGCTTATCTAACACGTTGCAAGGCGCTCAGAACGTTAGCACAAATGTAATTCAGCTCACCAATGCAGTTGGCAGACTTGCCAATGCCGGACAAAAAGCAAGTGTTGTATCAGCAACATTACCACAATTATCTGTGACACTTCGCAACCTGTTTAATACCATGGCGCTTGCACCACAATTATCCGCTGGAACAATACAGATGACCACCGCACTTGGTAATCTTGCGTCAGTAGGAGCAAAAGCTACACAAACCGCAGGTGGACTGGGGGCACTTGCAGCAGAACTTAAGAAGTTTATGCAAGTTATGGCTACAGCACCACAAGTATCACAAAATGTAATACAAATGACTCATGCACTTGCAAATCTGGCAGCGCAAGGAAGTAGAACGGCAAGTGCAAGCAGAGGTATACAAAACAGTTTTTCCGGTATGGGCAACAGCGCTAAAAGCGCTAGAAAACATATATGGAGTCTTGCTTCAGCAGTCGGAAAACTATATGCGGCATTTTGGGCAGCACAAAGAGTTTTAAGCGGATTTAAAAAAGCCATAGACATTTCCTCTGATCTTACTGAGGTACAGAATGTTGTTGTTAATACGTTCGGTCAGTACACGGACAAATTGGAGCAATTCTCTAAAACATCAATAAAAATGTATGGAATGTCAGAATTGTCGGCAAAACAGACAGCTGGTAGATTTCAGGCTATGGGACTTGCTATGGGTGCGCCCGTTAAAGATATGTCTGATATGTCAATACAGCTTACTGCATTATCGGCAGACTTAGCCTCTTTCTACAATATCTCACAGGAAGAAAGTTCTCGTAAATTATGGTCAATCTTTACTGGCGAGACAGAGCCTATGCGAGCTTTTGGTATTGACCTTACTAACGCAACCCTCAAAGAGTATGCGATGAAAAAAGGTCTTGACGCCAACATATCTTCTATGACTCAGCTGGAAAAAACAATGCTGAGATATCAGTATGTTATGGATAACACCAAGAATGTGCAAGGGGACTTTGCACGTACAAGTCAGACATGGGCTAACCAGTTACGTATCTTACAGGAGCAAATAAAGGCGATCGCTGGCGTATGGGGCAATGCATTTGTCAATATGTTAAAACCGCTTGTACAGGCGCTTAATAAGGCTTTATCGGCGGTTTACACTTTTTCCGAAAAGGTAGTAAATGCCCTTGGCGCAATCTTTGGATGGAAACTAGAGATACAAAAGGGTTCTATATCTGATGATTTTGAAGGTGCTGCTGGTGCTGCTGATGATATGGCAAGTGGAACTAAAAAAGCCGCTAAAGCGGCCAAAGATTTAAAAACACATCTTCTTGGTATTGATGAGTTGAACGTGGTCGAACCAGATAAAGACACAGGCACAAACGGTGGTGGTGGTTCTGGTGGTGGCACTGGTGTAAGCGGTGCTGGTGGCAACAATGGACTTAAATACCAAATAAAAGAAACAGAGGGGCTTTATAAATCCAGTATCAAGAATCTTAACCAATTAGGCAAATATATCAGTGATAGTTTGTCTAAGGCAATGGAATCTATTAAGTGGAATAAGGTATACAAAAAAGCAAAAAATTTTGGCAAAGGACTTGCCGACTTCTTGAATGGCCTCATTACTCCGAGATTGTTTTCTGACCTTGGCTCAACAATTGCCGGCGCAATAAATACAGCGCTTAGTGCTGGGAATACTTTTGCGATCAATTTTGATTGGAAAAACTTGGGTAAATCGCTTATATCTTCAATAACTGGATTTCTCAATACCTGGGATGCTGGGCTTACAGGAGCAACATTGTCTAATTTTGCTATAGGCATATGTAAATATGTTGTTAGTGCTTTTGATACCGCAAATAAGGATAATCTTTGGCAAAAATTAGGGCAAAAAGTTGTTGATTTTATTTGCGGTATCAACTGGGGAAATCTTGTTTGGAATTTAGGCTCACTAATTGCCACTATGGCAAAAGAAATTCCTAAAATACCATTGCAAATTTATGAAGGTGTAGGCCAAGCAATAATTGATAAAGTATTTGGAGAAGGCTCATATAGCAAAATATCCAATTCCAAATTATTCAAGGGCATAAAAAAAGCACTTGAATATATCATAGCACCGATGAATTTAATTGTAGATATAATCAACAAGATCAAATCTGGTGTGGGCAAATTGTCCCCATATACAGATAAGGTTGTAACCGTATTAAAACCCGCATTAAGCACAGTCTCAAATTTATTAAGTACAGTTTTTTCGATTATTTCAAAAGTTGCCAGTGCAATAGGTGGGAAAATTTCTCCAGCATTAAATTCGATAAAAACTGTGCTTTCACCTATATTGTCTGTTGCATCAGCAATTAGTTCAGTTATTCGGCAATTGATTGGTAACTGGATTACTAAAAAAATTGCGGATATAAGTGCAAAAGTTCAAATTGCATGGGATATTATTAAGCCTATTTTGAACTCAATTACTGAAAAATTGAAAACACTTTGGGATTATCTCAAGAAAATTACAGACAAATTAAGCAGCGTTGCAAAATTCGGAATGAAAACAAGCCCTATAGTTGGATTATCAGGAATCATAAGTAACAAGTTTAATATTGATACGACCACTAACGGAAAGACTGATAAAAATTATAAAAAACTGAGTAAATCAGTTCGCGGTGCGATCTCAATTTTTGGTGGAAAAAATGTTGATTACAACGTAGACACATCAGTAAATGATAATAAGACAGACAACGTAGCGACCATAAGAAATATAGGAAAATTATGGGCCGATACTTGGAGAGGCAAGAATGCTAGGTACGATGCGCAAACCGCCACAAATGGACAAAATACACCAAGTAGCAGCATCTTATCCGGAATAGCTAATCGGTGGTCATCTGTATGGAAAGGCAAGAGTGCTAAGTATGATGCGCAAACCGCTATAAACGGTCAAAATGCAACTACAGGTGAAAAACTTTCTAGCATATCCAATATTTTCAGTCGGTACTGGAAAGATAAAACAGTTAAGTATAATGCAAATACCGCTGTTAACGGCAAGCCAACAACTAGCGGTAGTGCGGTTAAGTCAATTAATGATACATTGCAAAAGAACTTTACTGGCAAAAGTGTACAGTACAATATTAAGACACAGACAGATGAGGGCTTAAAAAAACTTGGTGAAAATGCCGCAAACAAAATCTTTATGGGTATGTCCCAAAAAGAAATAAAATTCAATGTTAAGCAAGCATCAGACCCACTTAAGCAAGCAATGTCTGGTACATTTAGCTTTATGCCAACATATGCAACCGGTGGATTCCCAGAAGATGGCTGGTTCAGGGCAAATCAAGGTGAGATTATGGGTAAGTTTGACAACGGCAAGTCTGTTGTTGCAAACAACGAACAGATTACCGCCGGTATAGCAAGTGGAGTTAGGCAAGCAGTTGATGATGCACTTACGCCTTATCTCTCCCAAATTGCCCGGAATACAAGGGAAACAGCGAATAAAGATACATCTATCAATATTGATGGTCGAACCCTTGTCAGTGAAACGGATAGGCGTAGATCACGTAACGGTCGTCAATTTACAACAGCATAGAGGTGATAATATGGCACAAGGATTATCAAGTTTTTTAAATGTCAACGGTGTGGACTTTCCGTGTCCGGCCGTTGGCTTTACTTATACCATTACAACGACAGTTAATGCTGGGCGTAATGCAAACAATGTAACTATCGGTCAAAGGATTGGCAGAGACTTATACAAGTTGGATAACATGAAGTGGGTCGGCCTTGAACCAAAAATTTGGCAAGCAATGTTAAAAGCGGTTGAACCATTTTATATTCCAGTTACATTTGAAGATTATCGCACAGGTAAACCGATAACAATTATAATGTACCCAGGCGACAGAACAGCAGAACCATTGTTTGCAAGTCCCAAATCGCACATAGTAACTAAATATCGTAACTGTCAGTTCAACCTTATAGATACTGGTAGGTGATGTAATGCAAAATGTAAGCAAAAAATATAAGGAATCTATGAAGTCCCTTAACCGAAACAGAGGTTATATCAAAGCAACAATAGGCCTTGTAAATTCCCGAGTCCAAAACGAAATAAAACTAGACAAACAAACAAAAACAGTAGAATATTCTAATGACATTGCCCCTTTTGATGGCGAAGAAGTAAGTAGAATATATGCTACAGCAGAACCTGGCATTGCTGTCCTCGATGGCAATGCTTTTTTCTTGCCTAGAATTGGTACTGATTACTATAACAACGGCATTGTAACTGCTGATATTATGGGAACAGTTACAATGGTGCTAGCAAATTCGCATACTATTAAGGGCTTGACTGTCAATTTTGGAAAATGTTATCCGACTGAGTTTGATATTATTACTAACAATGGCACTACACGTTATCGTAATGCTGACGAAGTGTGGACAACGGAAGATGTTTTTACAGACATAACATTTATTACAATCGAACCAACTCAAATGCGTTACGGGCAGAATAGATTGAGAATATACTCATTTAAGTGTGGTCTTGCAAAAACATTTACCAATGAAGAGGTAATGGACTACAGTAGCAAAGAATATGTATCTCCAATAACAGAAACCATACCATCAATGGATGTTATGATTAAAGTTGATAATCAAGATCAATATTACGATCCGGACAATCCAGATAGCGCAATACAGTATATGGGAATCGGTCAAGAGGTTAAAGTACAGTTTGGCTATGATGTAGACGGACAGGGCAATATTGAATGGTTGCCGGAGCAAACCACTTACTTATCCGCATGGTCGGCTAATAGTAGAGAAGCGACATTTAATGCTACAGATAGATTTGCATTATTAACTGGCCAGTATTACAAAGGCCAGTATTACGCAAATGGAATTAGTTTGTATGATTTGGCATTGCTAGTATTGGCGGATGCCGGAATTACAGACAGTAGTAACTATTTTCTTGATAATTTTCTTAAAAATACTGTAACGCACAATCCGTTACCAGTTGCTACGCACGCAGAGTGTTTGCAGATAATTGCCAATGCCGGCAGATGCACTTTGTCCATTGACAGGCAAAATAGAATTCATATACAATCCGCAATTACACCCACAAAAACAATATCATCAAATGGACAATTAGATTTTAGTGATATTGACAGCGTGTTACATGATGATAATGGAGCATTGACAGCTAAACAGTATGCAATGTTAAGGCTAACAGCAAGCAGGTATGATACATACAAATTAACAGCTTATGAGTATGCTGCGCAAGCAAAATTTAAACTTAAATAATAGAGAGGTGATTTTTTGGCATCACAAAATAAAACAAAAAATCTTGGATTATGCCAATTCGGTAATGATGATATTCCAGATTGGCGAACAGATTACACAGGAGACATGGACAAGATAGACAAAAGTATAAAAACAATATCAGATGAAGTTGCAGAAGTAAAAAAATCTGTCAGTGATGGCAAGTCTAAAGTCGCCAGTGCTATCACTAAAAAAGGTGTAAGCACAGAGGCGACAGATACATTTGATGTGATGGCTGAGAATGTCGGAAAGATACAGACAGGCACATCGAACACACAGATATTAAGCACAACAATGATATCCGGTGTGGTACAGTGCCGAGTGACACATGAGACGGATAATACATTAGATTAAAGGAGGAAGTATATATATGTTGACAAATAATTTCGCCGGTCTTGTCAGCCTAAACTGTCAACCGGGTTCAGGCAATTATACTGTGTGTAAAACCACAGAAAATAAAACAGCTAGCGCAAGTTACTCTTGGTTTAGACAGCTGTTTGGTGCATCGTTGCTTTTAAAAAATGCGCCTAGCTCAGCCATAACCGGAGTTTATATAGTGTTAGGGACAGGCACAACACCAGCAACAGCGGCAGATATAAAGCTTGAAAATGTGACAGAAGACTATGAGATCGTCACACAAACTAAAGATATACCGCAGACATTTTCAAGTTCAATTATAACTATCACTAGAGTTATACGAAATACAGGTAATGCACCACTAACCATATCAGAAGTAGGGTTATATGCGAGTTATGCAAGTGCTTTCACGGGAGCAATGATGTTAGCACGTGAAGTTATCGAGCCGGTAACACTGCAACCAGGCGAAAAACATTCATTCACAATGGATTTGTGCGTAGAATAGGAGAAGGTGCAGAGCATGAAAATAGCTTACGCAATGTGCAGTACCGGGTTTTCACGACTTGATAGCGGGAACCTTTGTTTTTTACCTAAAAACAAAATATATAAAGAAGTAGGATATGTGAGCAAGGAAATAGCAAACGGCATTGGCGAGTTTTCTGCAAATCCTACAATTACTCTTAATTTAGATATATCTTACAGTTGGTATGGATTTATAATTAATTTTAGAAATTGTAAACCTCTTGAATTTACTATAAAAACTTATGATAATGATACGCTTGTTGATAATGTTGTTATTACGAATGTTGATAGCCTTAACTGGACAGACTACAATCGTTATGGCTCTGCGAACAAAGTTGTTATAGAATTTACAAAAGTTGAGCCATACGCAAGAGTGTCAATAGACTATGTTGGAATTGGTGACGCAACAGACTATGAACTGTCCAAAGATGATATGTTTGATACACCAACTGTTACGATGGAAGATAAATTAAAGTCAATTACCGTTCAAAAACAATCATATAAACCCGGCACCGACAAAAAAGAACTTGTGTCCGAAAAAATTACTGTCAATTCAAACAACAATATTGTGAAAGTTGACTTTTCAGCACCTAGTCACGGTTATACCGCCATCACTGATGCAAGTAATGTGACAGTTACAGTTGTAGAAAGTGGTGCCTATTATTGCATGTTAAAATTTGATGGACTAACTGACAAAGATACAACACTTACGTACACAGTCAGTGGATATGAGTATGTTGTGGACACTAAAGGATTAACCCATAGATACAATAGCAACGGAACTAAAACAGTTAATTGGAACAACCCACTTGTTGATAATACAGAAGCAGCTAGTTTGCTTGATGATTGGTTAGCGAATTATTACCTAGGTGCAGTTGATTATTCAATAAGTTGGCGTGGAGACCCTAGCGTAGATGCCGGGGATTTATTCAATCTGATTAAAACCAATAGTTCAACAGCAAAAATTAAGGCTTATCAAAATGAACTTACATTCAATGGTGCATGGAGTGGAAAACTTAGTGCCAGAAAGGTGGTGGAATAGTTGTGGAATGAACCAAAAACGGACTGGAAAAGCGGTGACGCAGTTATATGGACGGATTACAACCGAATAAAAAATAACATAGAATATTTAAAACAAAGAGCTGAAGATTTGTGTGGACCAGTTACAGGTTATCAAACCATGGGTATTGATAAGATGTATACAGATTTTTATTACGCAGACGAATTTAACGCATTTGAAAACAACATTGCACAGATTAACAGCGTAGTATATCCACAAGACATAGGCACCAAACAGACATTTTATGACAATGGAGCGTTTATTAGCTCAGCAGAGATAAACAGACTGGAAACAGCTTGTCAACTTATTAAAGATGCTTTAGACAATATTAAACCTAGACGCATTCCATTTAAGCTAGGTGCATACAAGGATATAAGAATATAAGGAGATGAATAAGATGGCTTTGAAAACAAATTATAAAGAGGATGTACTTGCTACAGCCAATACAAAACGTAAGTACAATATGATTACTAATGATGATGGAACGGTTAGCTTTGAAGATGTGACAGAATATCAGCAGACAGGTGATAACTTTGGTGCAGGCGATGTCAACCAAATATGTGAAGCTGTCAACTTAGCAAGCTCCACTCTGGATAAACTGAATTCTAATTTTCAAATTGTGGGTCAAGGATATGTCACGTTTGTTTTTCCAGCAGGGGACGACAAGAAGGGACAATATCAAGAAGTAACACAAAACATTCTTGTGCCAGCAGGGACTGATGAATTTATTCCAATTATATCATATCTTGGAATTTCTACTGAATCTTCTGTGCCAGCAATGCAGTTAATAGGGCCAAGTTACGATGCATTTGATGCATCAAAATCGGCGCAAAAAGTTCCGCTAAAATTTGCTGCAAATACAGACGGCTCTCCGTGGACAATACGTGTATTTTGGCTTGCAATCAGAGAAATTATTTTATAGAACAAAGCGGAGATTGTGATTACTCACTTTCTCCGCTTGTATTTGTTTCATCCCATTCGTCAAGACTCACATATTCTCCACTTGTCTCTCCATCAATATTGAGATAGACAACATCATATATAAAATTGTCAGTATCATATACTAACATTTCTACAATAAAATCACTTTTAACCTCAGCTCCAAATGAATTTGTGCTATATACATAACTTTGCACCACAACAAGGTGCCCTTTTCGTTCCATGGCAATATCGCCCTGACCAAAAACAGAAGATGGGAAATCTGCCGACTTAGGATTTTTCAAGCAACTTTCAACAGTTTCTTTGGCCATATCCCAGTAAGATTGAAATTGCAAACCAGATATATCCGTTGCATTAACCTCTTCGGTAGCGGTTTCTGTTTCTTCCTCGGTTGCTTCTTCTGTGGTCGGTGTCTCAGTTGTCCCTTCGGTTGTAAGTTTTTCAGTTACCTCTGCTTCTGTAGTGTTATATGCAACTTCTTTATGCCCTGATTCGGGCTGATTCGCGCAACCTATTCCAAGTAATATTCCGCCAACAATCATAGAACCAAAGATGCCTATTATAAATGGCATAGCTTTTTTATTTTTACATAATAATATTATAGTCAATGCTACACATATGCCAGCCCCTAAAAACATTATTATTGCTCCAAACACAATTAAAAAGTTACTCATTTGTATTCACCTCTCCCATGTGGTATATATTACAGTCATAGTACCATGTATTTCCCCAAATTACCATATATTATGACAAAAAATTAGACTTCTATTTTAATTTATTTGCACATATAATATAAGTATACAAATGATAGCAAATTTGTATGGGAGGGGTAAAAATATGGGAAATAACATGATTTCAAAAGAAAAAGGAGAACTTGTAAAGGAAATTGACCAACTCCTACAAGTTCTCCCCCAAAAGGAATGTCAAAGAGTTTATGAAATACTAAATCAGTTATATTTCACTTAGCTCTGACATTGTATAAGGTTATTAATTAGATCAAGTACAGCTTTCTTATGACCATCTGTAAGCAAGTTGTACTTTTTCATTACTTCTATGCTTTCATCGTTTCTCTTCTCAACCTTATCCCAACCAACAACATCTTCTGGTGGAATATTTAAGGCTTCTGCAAACTTCATCAACATGCTTACATCAAGTGTTTTTATTGCACCTGTTTCATATTTTTGAATAGTAGCCTCGGTGAGACCAACTTTTCCGGCAAGTTCCCTCATACTCATTCCTTTTGCTAACCTATAATTGCGGATGTTGTTACCAACTCTCAATCCGAACTGGCTAGCCATAATAATTACCTCCTTTCTTATTTGATACTATCAATACTATCATATTATGATAGTTTTGTAAACATTTATTGTAAAAAACTTTCATAAAACGATTGACTAAACAATCACAATATGATATATTGTAATCACAATATGAAAGAAAGGAGGGTACAATATGAACTTGCCAAAACTCAAAGGTGTGATAAGAGAGAAAGGAAAGAATTATTGTCAGTGTGCAAGTGCTATTGATAAAAGCATTGCTACATTCAATTCAAAAATGAACGGTAAAACGGACTTTTCCATCACCGAGCTTGAAGACCTTGGAAATTTTCTTGGTATGACTGATGTGGAAAAATCAGATATTTTTTTACACTAAAACTATCATACGATGATAGTATATATCATATCAAGATAGAAAGGAGAAGTATGAACGAAATACAGTTATTTACAGATGGCGAATTTAATATGAGAACCGCCGTTGTAGATGGAGAGCCGTTATTTTGCTTGGTAGATGTTTGTAAGGTGCTGGACATTCAGAACCCATCAAAGGTCGCTCAGCGATTAGATGATGATGAACGCACTAAATTAGAGTTAGGGCGTCAGGGTGAAACAAACTTTATAACCGAGAGTGGCTTATATGCGGTTATCTTGCGAAGTGACAAGCCAAACGCAAAGAGTTTTCGTAGATGGGTAACATCTGAGGTACTTCCATCTATCCGCAAAACAGGCGGCTACAATAAGCCGCTTACAACGCTGGAGCAGATTCAGTTACTTGCTCAGGGCAATACAGAGCTTGCAGAGAGAGTGGACAGGGTTGAGGACAAGATAGGTAGTCTTGAAAACGACATGCCCTTATACGGCTGTGAGATAGACGAGGTTCAGAAACTTGTCAAGCGCAAGGTGGTATCAATCTTAGGTGGTAAAGATAGCGAGGCATACGCCGACAGGAGCATAAGGAGCCAGACATTTAGAGATATGTATGGTCAGCTTAAGCGTGAATTTGGCTGTGTTTCTACTTATAAGAGTATCAAGCGTAGGTACATAGATGATGTTCAGAACTTTATCAGTAGCTATTCAGCACCCACGGCACTTGCCGAACAGATAAACAATGCTAATTCTCAGATGAATATGGGTCAGTATTGTGATGCCAGGAGGTGATTGCGTGGGAAGAAATTTAGACACGATTATAATTCGTGTCTTGTGCACACTGATGGCCATTATGTTTTATATAGCCATCATATGCGTACCTATAGGGTTGGAAATATTTAACATTCATTTACCCATTTGGGTAAAGATATTGATTATTTTGGCATTTGCAGGATTGGTTTTTACAATGCTGGCAGTTGAACAAAAGATGGAAACTATAGAGGAGGAAAGGAATGAGAGAAAAAAATATTAGTGATTGGTCAAACAACAATGCGGTGATCGCCGGATGTGTTGTTGACACGCCTATATATGAGTTCTCAGTAGGTAATAAGTCGTATTATCGCGTGATTATAAGTGCAAGGCGACTGAGTGGAACAGAGGATTTAGTGCCTTGTTATATTGAAGATAGTAAGGTCTCATATATCAGCAAATTTGATTATGTAGAGGTAGTCGGATATATCCGCACTAAGCATGTTGTCGATTCGGTAGGTGTAAATCACACAAAAGTATATATAGAGGTACATGAGGTCAATCCTTATACATGCGATAAGAACAAAGTCGATTTTATTGCCCATAAGTTTGCCGATGTAGAGATCAGGGCAACACCTAGAGGATATAGGGTTTGTGACACTAGAGTAATCAATAATCTCCCTAATAGGATTGGAAATCTGATTCCTATTCTTTTGTGGAGTAACAATGCTGAACTATTTGCAAGAGTACCACTTAACTCTATTGTCGGCATATCTGGCAGATTTCAATCAAGGGAATATAGCAAGTTGTATGAGGATGGCACCGAAGAGAAAAAGACAGCTTACGAGGTATCTGTTTCAAAATTTAAAGTGCTTGAAGAAAGAAAGGAGAAAAAAGATGGAAATTAGTTGCGAAGGGACATGTAATAACAGCAGCACAGACAGTGTGACTATTCCTCGCGATAGATATGAGGAATTAATAGATATGGAGACGAGAGCCGATGTGCTCATAAGTGTAGCAAGAAGAGAAAAGTATATAGATCTGGACGTGGTACTTATTATACTTGGTGAATTGCCACTGGAGGTAGATAAAAAATGAGAATCAGTTTGAAAAAGTTAATTTTAGAAAACTTTATGTGCTATGCACATAAGGAAATTATTTTTGGGGATAACACTAAGATTGCTGCTTCCAACGGCAAAGGGAAATCCTCAATAACTAACGCTTATATGTGGCTGTTGTTCAACTGTGATTATCAGCTTTCTGATAATCCACCTATTCGCCGTATGATTGATGGCAAAACTGTGGATGACACAGACGTATCGGTCACAGCTGTGTTTGACGTTGATGGCAAGGAAGTCGTCATGCGTAAGTCTCAGAAGAGGAAATATAGTAAAGATGGCAGCAGTTACAAGGATGATAATTCTTATTCAATCAACGATGTGCCTAAGACATTAAGAGATTTTAATGCATATCTTGACGCTGATATGTCTATTCTCAAGATGTGTAGTAACATCAATGCATTTTTGGCAAAGAAACCAGCAGAAATGCGAGATTTTCTGTTTGCGCTTGTAGATGGCGTATCAGATGTTGATGTCGCAAAAAGCAAAGTTGAACTTACTGAACTTGTTCCACTCCTTGAGAAGTATACGGCAGACGAGCTTTCAGCAATGAATAAAGCCACAAAGTCCAAAGTTGCAAAGGAACTACCAGTTCTTGACGGACAGATAGCAGAAAAGGAAAGAGATATACAGATCAAACAGTCAATAGATATATCCGCCTTGGAATTGCAGAAAAATGCTATCAAGGAAAAGCTGAGCAAAGTTGTAGAAGATCAGCTGGATATGGATAAGGTAACTGCTGAACATGACGAGATCGCAGACAAAATTTTAAAATTAAAGTTTGAAATATCTGCGATGCAGAACAAAGCAAATGAAAATCTTGATTGCAAGAGAGCAGCACTTAGAAGTGCGATAGATGATTGCAAGACTACTCAGATGAATGTAATTCAGGGGATTTCTGATAACGATTGGGATATCGACCAATCAACAAGAACTTTGGGTATTTTAAGGTCAAAGAAGGAAAAACTTGTTGCTGAATGGAAATCCGTTAATGCTGAGAAATTTAACGAACTTACTACTGTGTGTCCAACTTGTCATAGAGAATTTCCAGCAGAAGATATCGAAAGGCTTAAGAGTGATTTTGTACAGAATCAAGCCGAGCGACTGGCAGCAGTTGAGGCTGATGGCAAGGCCGTAGCTCAGAAGATCAAGGAGATTGAGGAGCATATAGAAAAACTTAAAAAATGCAATGAACTCAATCGAAAGACTGTTGCTGATACAGAAACAAAGCTTACCAAGCTTGAAGAAGAATATAACGCACTTCCATTATGCATTGACATATCAGGTGATGATGAATATATCGGTGTGATGGCGCAGATAGAAGCACTTGAAAGCAATATGGCTGGTATGGAGACAACAGCCACAAGGACAAGATTAAAATCCGAAGAGACCGCACTCAGGCAGGAGTTAGCTGAGTGCGAAGCCAAGATCGCTAAGTCTGATGCAGAAGCTGACGAAACAAGGCTTGAGGAGTTGCTGGCTAATAAGTGCAATCTTGGACAGGCCCAAACGGATGCACAGAAGATTCTTGATTTGTTAGATGATCTTGATAAGACCAAAAATGAAGTTCTCACAAATGAAATAAACAAACATTTTAATTTGGTAAAGTGGCAGCTATTTGAATTTGCTAAAAATGGCGGATATAAGTCAACATGTATTCCTACCATAGATGGCAAGAGCATTCTTACCACGATGAGTAACAAGGGGAATAGGATTCTTGGTAGGATTGATATTTGCAACAGTATTCAACAGATCAGTAAAGTCGCTTGTCCTATATGGCTTGATGATGCAGAGAGTCTTGATTCTGCAAATCAGCAGAATGCTGTAGATATGGTAGATGGTCAGATAATAATGCTGGCAGTAAACGACAACGAGGAATTGGAGGTAATGTGATGAGTAAGGCATTAGAAGTAGCAAGAGAGCTTGTAAGGCAGCTTGAAGGAGCAGAAAGAAAGAACAAGGTAGAATTATCAACCTTAGCACCTGGAGATGTGTTTGAGATTGGAAAGAACGACTTTATTGTGCTTGAACAGATGAGTTTCGAAACCAAGGTTATTTCCAAGGATTTTATGGCCGAAAACATAGTTTATGATGAGGATTCAAGAGATTACAACGAGTCTAACCTTAAGAAAGTGATTGAGGATAAGATTCAGCCGATAATTGAGTCGGAGGTTGGAGAAAACAATCTTGTTGAGCATACTGTTGAGTTAACATCAGTTGATATGCAGCATGAATTTGATGATTGTAAATGCAAGGTAAGACCTATTACTTTTGATGAGGCTAGGAAGTACAACAACTTACTCCCTAATAAAGAGCTAGACGATTGGTGGTGGACATGTACTCCTTGGAGCACTGCCGAAAGGGGATGGGATTATAGTATGGCCGTTGTTTCGTCCGCTGGCTTTATCGTCAACCACGGCTGTTACAGCAATTTCGGTGTTCGCCCAGTTTGTATCTTAAAATCTAATATCTTTGTATCAAAGAAAGGGGAATAATCATGGCAACATTAACAATGAGAGTATTACAGGAACAGATTAATGATCTCAGAAATGAGATTGCAGTGTTAAAGGCAACTTCAAAGTCAATTAATCTTCCGGAAGGACTCGGTATTGGAGATACATTTGAACTTGCAGATACAACGTGGAAGATTCTTGATATTACAGGTGCTGGATATATTTGTCTGGCTGATAACATTGAAGACATGGAGTTTGATTCAAATTCAAACAATTGGGAAAACAGTGGTCTTCGTGGCTATCTTAATGGAGAGTTTTTTGAGAAGATTGCTGCAGAAATAGGATCGAAAAATATAATTTCGTTTGAGAGAAATCTTTTATCTCTTGACGGCCAGACAGAATATGGCAAGTGTGAGGATAAGGTCTCTCTTCTTACTGTTGACGAATACAGAAAGTATAGAAACCTCATACCAAACACCAAAGATTATTGGTGGTGGCTTGTTAGCCCTTGGAGTACACCATGCAACGATTACAAAAGAGCCGTAGCCGTTGTTTCGTCCGCGGGCAATGTCGACGGCAGCTGTTACGACAATTACGGTGTTCGCCCGGTTTGTATCTTCTCATCTTCAATCTTTGAATCAGGAGATTAAATGATATGGCAGAGAAAGAGTTTGGAGTGATTTCACAGGCAAAGAATTTGGCTGAACACACATTCCGCATAACTTCAAATTGTAATAGATACCCAAAGAAATACAGATTTTCGCTTGTTGACAAAATGCAGAATAAAGCATTGAAAATATACGAATATTTGTATGAAGCAAATAGGACGAATTTGGAAACTTGCCTTGAAGAAAGATCAGAACTGCAGACAAAGGCTATAACACAATGTGATGAACTTTTATTTTACATTGAATTATCAATGAAATTGAATATTATCAATGTGAAAAGCATGGAATACTGGTCGAAAATGGTAGCCGATGTTAAGCATATGGCAATAGCCTGGAGAACTGGTGATAAGAAGAGGCGGGCTGATAGCGAAGATAATTAAAAATATAGGTTACACACTGTATAAACCGTTGTTTCGTCCGCTGGCAATATCAACAACAACAACTGTAACAACAATAACGGTGTTCGCCCATTCTGTATCACACAGACAGTAAGAGTAGGCATTAAGCCGAAATCAGATAAAGATACAAAAAGGTGTGTGACCTTTCCCAAAAGGATAAATACAAAGGAATTTTTACTATGGATAAAGATGTTATATGTGATTATGGAAACCTGTATAAAGCATATAGAAAAGCTAAAAGTGGTAAAAAACATAATTCAAGCACTGCAAAATTTGAAGCAATGAATCTTGAAGGACTTCATATGTTGAAAGAACAACTTGAAAATCAGACATATCGGATGAATCCGTATAATAAATTTAAGGTCTACGAACCTAAAGAAAGAGTGATTAAGTCGTGTTCGTTCAAAGATAAGGTAGTTCAGCATTGCTTATGTGACAATATTTTGCTCCCAAGGTTGAAGTATGAATTTATAAAAACAAACTACGCAGGGCAACTCGGCAAAGGAACCCACTTTGGCATGGATTGTTTGGAAGAACACATGCTTGAATTTTATAATCAGCACGGTCTTGACGGTTGGATTTTGAAATGTGATATTAAAAAATTTTTCTATCAGATAGATCATGAAGTGTTGAAAGATATAGTCGATTACTATTTTGATGACGAATACACGAAATGGTTGAATCATCTATACATTGACAGCACTGCTGGTTTAGGACTGCCACTTGGCAATCAAGTAGCGCAAGTATATGCGTTGCTTATGCTAAATGGGTTAGATCATTTTATAACCGGTGAGCTAGGAATTGAATTGTATGGTAGATACATGGATGATTTTTATCTGATTGCACCAAGCAAAGAATACTTGAAACATTGTCTGGATTGCATAAATCAATTTGTAGCGAGCCTGGGATTATCACTTAATGGCAAGACACAGATAGTTCCGTTTAAAAACGGAATTTTATTTACAGGTTTCCATCACTATGTAACGAAATATGGAAAGTATATACGGAAATTGAATGGCGCAAATAAGCACAAAATTCGTAAAAAGTTAAGAGTTTGGGCAAAGCTTGTTAATAATGGCAAGATGACAAAACAAAAGTTTTATGAAAAATATGGCGCTTGGGAAAATCATGCATTACATGGAAATTGCATAAAATTGTGTCATTCCATGGATGTATATGTGGAGGAATTGTTAAATAAATCAAGTAAATAAGGAGAAATAAATATGGTTAAGTGCGACAAAGGATTTGTTGAAATCAATGGTTCCAAGAATGAAGTTATGGCTGAGACGGCAGTACTACTTAGATCTTTACGTGGTCATATAAGTGAGTATGAGTTTGAAGAGGTTATTGAAAGCTCAAAAAAGACCGATGATGAAATCAAGGCAGAAGTAAGAAAAGCAAAGAAAAGAATTGCAGAAATGTTAAAAGAAATATCATTTGATGAGGAGGATAAGTAGATGGAAGATAGTACACAGATAGTTGCAACAGAGCAGAAGAAAGAGGTAGCTACCTCAAACAAGGTAACTGATTACAGTCTTGGTATATTTGGTACATCCGATAATTTTATCATGGCAATGCAGATGGCTAAAGCATTGGCAGAGTCAACTATTGTACCACAGACATACCAGAAGAACCCATCCAATTGTCTTATCGCTATTGAGCAGGCACAGAGAATGAGAATAAGCCCTCTCATGGTCATGCAGAACCTGTACCCTATACAGGGTAGACCATCATGGAGTTCTCAGTTTCTTATCGCCCAAGTGAATAATAGCGGTAAATATGATATTGAGTTACAGTATGAGGAAACCAAGGATGCAAACGGCAAACCTTTCTCATGCACTTGTTGGACTTTGAAAAAAGGCAGGAGAGTAGAGGGTATGACTGTAGATATGCAGATGGCCAAAGACGAGGGATGGCTCGGCAAGAATGGCAGCAAGTGGAAAACAATGCCACAGCTTATGCTTAGGTATCGAGCTGCATCGTTTTTCTCACGTCTTAACTGTCCTGAATTAACGATGGGATTATACACCAAGGAAGAAGTTGAGGATGGTGATTTTAAGGAATATACAATTGAGGATGTATCAACACAGGTGCAGAGCGATCTTGAAAATGCAAATTCACAGGAGTTTATGGAAGACGAAGAAGTACCAGAGTTTGCAAAGTAAACGGAGAAATATTTTTCAGGTAGAGTAAATGTAAGAAAGGAGTTTTTGGAATGAAAGCAAAGTGTGAAATATATTGGAACAAAATGCCTAGTAACTGTCAGGAGTGCAGGGCATGGTATGTTGCTCCGTGCTCTTTAGATTTTAAATGTAAACTTATGGAATTGAAACAGATCAAATGTGCAGACGTATCTTTTGAGTTTAGAAATGGCAAAAGGCATGAAAAATGTCCATTAGAAAAAATCGAGGCGTAGGAATGAAACTTAAATGTATTTCCAGTGGCAGCGTAGGCAACTGCTATTTACTCACAAATGCAAGTAATCAAACGCTTATCCTTGATTGTGGAGTGTCAATTAAAGATATACAGAGAGGTCTTGATTACAATATTAAAGATGTTGCTGGTGTTATTATAAGTCACGCTCATGGAGACCACATCAGGGCAGCAGTTGATTTGAAAAAACTGGGTATACCGGTGTGGAAACCGTTTGAATCTGTTAGTAAGGCTATAAAAATGGGAGAGTTTACAATTCGTTGTTTTCCTCTCCCACACAATGGCACCCCCAATTACGGATTTTTGATCAAGGTTGATGGGCAAAAAATGTTGTACATAACGGATTTTGAGTATTGCCCGGTTACATTTAAAAAGCAAAATATCGACCATATGCTAATTGAATGTAATTACATCAAAGATATGGTCGATACTGATGCTCCGAATTACACTCATAAGATACTCGGTCACTGTGAATTAGCCACTTGTAAGGAATTTGTTAAGGTAAATGCTACAGATAACCTACAGAACGTCATATTGTGCCATTTGGGCATTGATACAAGCAATGCTGACAGAATGGTTGCTGAGATATGTGAAGTGGCTAAAAACGCAAATGTGGACGTTGCAAGAGCCGGAGTGGAATGGCAGTTGAGAGCAAAGGATGAATGTCCATTTTAAGCAGAAAGGAGTACAAAAGATATGGCGAAAGCAAATGAAAAAGTACATGAATATAGAATGTCCGGTGCAGCTTGGTTGTTAGAAATCATCAAGCGTGAGGGCATAGAGAAAGCAGAAAAGGAACTAGCCAAACGTAGAGCATGTTTTGTCCCACTTGAAATTCCAACGTCAAAGATGCGTGAATATGAACAGAAAGTTAAATGGAACACGATAGATACAGTGGTCTTGTTATCATGTGCAACATTGCACGATGAATTTGGGTTTGGTCATGATAGATTATGTAGGTTTATTGAGCGCTTTATGCTTAAAACTTCTTGTCTTGCTGACGAAGATGTGAAATGGCAGGACTATATAGATACATTACAGGAAGAGGTTGGAATAACCTTTACAATTAGAGAGAATGGAGAAAAATAGTATGAACAAAGTAATTATGATGGGTAGGCTTACCCGCGATTCAGAAATCAGATATTCACAGAATGGCGATCAGATGTGTATAGCTAGATATACATTAGCTGTAGATCGTAAATTTAAGAAACAGGGCGATGGGCAGACAGCGGATTTTATCAACTGTATTGCATTTGGCAAGAACGCTGAGTTTGCAGAGAAGTACCTTAAACAAGGCACTAAGATTGCCATAACTGGTAGAATCCAGACTGGTAGTTACACAAATAAGGATGGCAATAAAGTTTATACGACTGATGTTGTTGTTGAGGAACAGGAATTTTGTGAGAGTAAGAATGCGAATAACAGCAATAGTCAGCAGTCCAATACAGCAAATGCAAGCAATCAGCCAAGCTCTGGAAACGACTTTATGAGCATACCAGAGGGCATAGAGGATGATTTACCATTTAAGTAGGAGCGATAGCAAATGAGTCAAATTAAAGATTATAAAGCGGAAGAAGTCGCACGAGATGCAAAGCAAGAACTTATTAGCGATTATGAATCTTGCAAGTGTGATTTAGCTGAAATCAGACAGCACGAAAAAGAAATTGCAAATATAAGACTTGCTTACAATTCAAAGATAGTAAAGTACAGGAAGGAAAGCGTAAACAGAGTTCTTGACTTCGTAAGAAGTGAATATAGGGCAGGTAGAATTTGCAATATCGAACAGGGATTTTTCATGGCAGGATACATGGACAGATCAAACGACTGTATCAGATTGGAGAATCTGCTAAATAAATACAAAGAATATATTATTTATTAAAACCAAAGAAAGTGAGGAATAATATGCCAGAAATAGTTATAAAATGCTGTCCGTTTTGCGGAAAACCGCCAAAATTAACGCATAAAATCTTTATATACGAGGGGCATAGAGGAATGACACCGCCTCATAAATTAGAGATAGCGTGGAAGGTCAAATGTTATAATTGTGGAACAAGCAAGGAGTCAATAGGTCGCTCATATTATGATATTGATGAGCTTGGAGAACTTAAGCTTGTCCCTCAAAGCTATAGTGTTAAGGACATGGAACAAATCGCAGATAAGAGGCTTGAGGTAATAGAGATGTGGAATAGGAGATATTAACGAGGAGGTAGGAGAATGACAGAGCGTGAAGCGATTAAAAGAATCAAAGAATGCAGAAATACACCAAATTTTCAACCATACATATATATGAATGAAGCGTTGAATATGGCAATTAAGGCACTTGAAAAGCAGATGCCGAAGAAACCTATATTTAACCATAACCTTAGTGATACTCTTTCTGTATTCCATTGTGAATGTGGAAACACAATCAAAGTCAGTCACGATATAGGAATAATGAATAACAACAATGCGCCAAATACTGTAGCAAGTGCGGTTGTAGGTTAGATTGGAGCGATGGAGAATGAGCGAAGAATTAAAGCCGTGTCCATTTTGTGGACACAGTATAGATATTGAAAAAGATGTGTATGAGCCAAGTAGGGATTGGCACCCGACATTTATTGACCCAGATAGTGGCGGCGACCCTATTAACATTCATTGCAAATGTGGCTTGGAGTTTTGTACTGGTACATATGACTGGGGCGAATTTGTAGAAGCATGGAACAGGAGGACAAGCGATGAGACTGGTTGATGCAGATGCACTAAAGAAAGATTTAAAATCGGTTACTTTAAGCAATGGAACCTTAGTAAATATAAATGCAGTATTACTATTACTGGATAAATACCCAACATCTTATGATGTGGATAAGGTCGTGGAAGAATTGGATGAAATAATATATCCACAACGTCTTTATTTTTGCAGAGTGTCAAAAGGTGGATGTAACAAGTCTGATGATGTTGGTTGCATAGATTGTGCGATTCAAAAGGCAATCGAGATAGTGAAGAGAGGTGGAAAGAACGAGTAAGCCAAATTGCAAAAAAATATATGCTATAGAAAAATCCAACCGTGAAAGGCTTTTGAAAGTTAATCCAAACCTTGATGACAAGAGTGGTATATACTTTCTCACTCGGACGGATGAGGATGGCATATCTTACTTTTATATAGGTCAAGCTGTAAAAATTTTACAGCGAATGTGCAGCCACCTTACCGGGTATCAGCACATAGACCTATCATTGAAGAAACGAGGGTTTTACAGTGCGGATAACCCCTATGGATGGCAGATTAATTTTATCCACTACCCTAAAACTGAACTAGATCAGATGGAGCAGTATTGGATATTGCAGTACACGAAGAAAGGCTACCAATGCCGTTACAACAAGACAGCTGGCGGTCAAGGTGAGGGCAAGGAGAAGATAAACGAATTTAGACCATCTAGGGGCTATCGTGACGGCTTAGAGCAAGGTAGAAAGAACCTTGCAAGAGAATTATCCTCTATTGCAGATAAGCACCTTAAAATCGAAATTAGAGCCGATAAATTTAACAATAAGGTATCACAGAGACAGTTTGAGAAGTTTAAGGAATTATTGAAAGAGGGCAAAAGCGAATGAGCGGATATTATTTTTCTTACGAAGTTAGTCAGGACGGCACAAACACGTTGGTTGTGTATGACGTAGATAGCAGTCCATTATTGTCTACGCCACGAGTAGTAAAGGTTGTCACAGGAAATGCCGCAACACGGCTATATAAGGCTATGACATCTAAGGAAAGGAGCATATGGGAATGACAATTCCGATAGTAGATATGACGACCACAGGTGAAAATATCCTACGTCTGAGAAAGCGAGCTGGATTATCAGTCGTTGACTTGAATAAGGTGTTTGGATTTACAAATCTTAATGCAATTTACAAGTGGCAGAACGGCAAATGTATGCCGACTATAGACAACTTGATAATCTTAGCCGATTTGCTAAATGTTACAGTTGACGAGATCATAGCGAGAAAGACAATAACAACAATTTAAAATTTATCAGAAAGGACAGGTCGTGCGCACATAAAACCTAGGTGTCCTTTGGTGATAAAAATGTCACAAATGAATATTTTTGACTACTTGCGAGAACCTATCAGCATTACTAAGCCTATCAGACTCATAGAGTTATTTGCCGGTTATGGCAGTCAAGCTATGGCATTAAAGCGGATAGGTGCGAAATTTGAGCATTACAGGGTTGTTGAATTTGATAAATACGCAGTTGCAAGCTACAACGCAGTACACGGTACAAATTTTCAAACCATGGATATAACACAGGTTCATGCTGTGGATTTAGCCATTACGGACACTAAAACATTTACTTACTTACTTACTTACTCGTTTCCTTGTACTGATTTGTCGGTTGCTGGAAAGCAAAAGGGAATGAGTAAAGGTAGCGGTACAAGAAGTGGTTTGCTGTGGGAAGTGGAAAGAATATTAACTGAAATCAGAGATAATAACGGAGAACTGCCACAAATCCTGTTTATGGAGAATGTGCCGCAAGTTCATAGTCAGGACAATATGCCTGATTTTAGAAAGTGGTTGGATTTTCTTGAAAGTTTGGGATATGTGAACTACTGGCAAGACCTAAATGCTAAAAACTACGGCATAGCGCAGAATAGAGAAAGATGTTTCATGTTCTCATTTTTAGGAGAATACAATTATCATTTCCCTGAGCCTACACCGCTCACTAAACATCTGAAAGACTGCTTAGAGGATAATGTAGATGAAAAGTATTACCTCAACAACGAAAAAGCACAGAAACTTATTCAGACACTTATTGACAATGGAACATTACCAGATACAATCCCTAGCAGAGCAGAGCAGACTTGTGTTGACGGAACAATCTGTGAACCAGGAAGAAGAGAAGTTGCAAACTGTATCAAAGCGAGATATGACGCTGGAATTAGCAACTTACGATCGGATGGAAACTGTGTTATTGAACAATATAAGAATAGACAGAAAAACTGATGTTGCTTGCACTCTTATGGCTAGAGATTATAAGGGTTACGGCAACAAACAGAATGGAAATGGAGTAATTGAATGGAAATAATAGGCAGTATATACACAGAAGTTTCAGACAATTTTCAGAAAGGCATTATCGGGGGGGGTGTTTCCCAATGTGTCAAAGCGGAAAAACACGATTTAGGAGTTGTTTTAATGAATGAGGTTAAAGAATTTATGATGTGGGGGGTGCAGTCCAACATTGAGTACAATGCAAGGTGGTAATCAAGAGCCGAAAATTCTTGAAGCAAAGCAGTTAGGATTTATGGATAATGGCACAGGTAAACACCAATCAAACACAGTATATGATGAAAATGCACTTTGCCCCAACATTACAACAGTTGAGGGTGGCGGTACACAACAGATTAAAGTGTGTGAAAGTCAGATAGTTGCTATGCATGGCAGAAATCCTGATAATCCGTCAGATAGAACTAATGGAAGTCCAACAGAGCAGAGATTAGAGGTGAATATGCAAGGTACAAGTAATTGCTTGACGAGTGTGCAGAAAGATAATTTATTACTTGAAAAACCTTTGTTGCTAGGCGGCATCGGAAAAGAAAACGAGTTTGGCTCACAGTACAGGCAGGGAAACAGAGTGTATAGTTCCGATGCTTGCGCTATGGCATTAAATTCTCAACCGGTTGGAAATGCTGGTGGAAATTCATATTTATACAATGTTGGCTATCGTATCAGAAAGCTGACACCGAGAGAGTGTGGACGGCTGATGGGTGTACCTGATGAAGATATTGACAAAATGGCAGCAGTCAACAGCAATACGCAGTTGTATAAACAATTCGGAAACAGCATAGTAGTTGATGTTATGTGTGCTATGTTTAAGAATTTGAACATCAATCAAAAATAAAATGTGAGGTGGTAAATATGGGAAATCAGCCTTTGGAAGTTAAGGCGGATAGAAACTATAATAGGGCGCATGAGATGACGAGAAACGGCAAATTCACAGTTGAATGGTGTTTGGAGTTTATTAACAACTGGGAAAGAGCAACACGAAAGCTCAGAGGTGGTGACAATGGTAAGAGAAATTAACGATTGTTGTGGTTGTGCCGTACCTGGTTATCCGTGTATGGGTGATAGTTGCCCTAGACGGCATACGATCGTTTATGAGTGTGATAGGTGCGACTGTGAATGCGATATACTTTATGATTATGACGGCAATCAGTTGTGTGAGGACTGCTTGCTGGAGGTTGTACCAAAGATAGGAGGGTAATATGGCGGTTTACAGGAATGTACATCTGTCATTTTGGACAGATAACAAGGTTGAAGATGATTTTACACCAGAGGATAAGTATTTTTATATGTATTTGCTGACTAACCCTCAGACAAATATATGTGGTTGCTATGAGGTTAGCTATTCTCAGATGACAAGGCAGACTGGCTATAACAAAGATACTGTTATGCGCTTGCTTGAAAGATTTGAAAATGTACATAAAATCATACGTTTTGACAAAAATACCAAAGAAATACTGATACTTAACTGGTATAAATACAACTGGAATAAGTCAGAAAAGACCTTAACAGGGGTAGAAAATGTAGCGAAATATGTTAAATCTGCTGAGTTTAAAAAATACATTTTTGATGTGATAAAAAGCATAAAGAATGATACCCCTATTATGGGGCATGTATGCCCCATACAAGCATCTGTATCTGATACTGATATTAAT
>CDZY01051892.1_pt1 | contig 99704 bp, 67 predicted proteins | sample 557671 | NCBI WGS metagenome assembly CDZY01 (sample SAMEA3182091, study PRJEB8094) | gut metagenome | biome: human; feature: gut; material: Stool; isolation source: human stools | place: Canada | collected 2013-03-11
GCTCAAGTCTATCGGCGGCTGCTCCGTCAAGTGCTTCGCGGCATAAAGCCGCCTGCCGCCTTCGGCGGCAGGCTATTTATACGCGAAGCACTTGACCTCGGGTTGCCTGAGGTTGCCTGAGACAGCCCTCAGTTCCGGAATCAAAAACAGCGGTAGACCGCTTGACAGCGGGTGGGTGGTCCAGAGATTGTAGGTCCGCACGGCTTAGCGGCTGATGAGGGGACGGCTGAAGAAAACGATCTCGCTGGTGAGCTCTAGTCTGACCTGAATGACTTAGAGAGATTTCGCAGGATGCAAAAAGCCCGCCGTGGGAACCCAGGCGGGCTTTCAATCTCGAATCAGCCGAAGACTACGTCATGAACAACAAAGTTTCGGATGAGTTTTTTAGAGATTAGAAGTTGTGGCGCAGACCAACACCGAAGCCAACCATGGAGGGCTTACGATCCGAGTAATCAAAATTCGCGGAAGGTGTTGCAATGTCCTGTTCTCCCTTGGCATAAGAAAGAACGCCATATACATTGGTGCGCTTGCTCAGGTCATACTTGTAACCCACCGAGGCCACATAGTACTTGAGGTCGAATTCCTTGCCGGTGACAACGCTGTCGGCTTCAGAAGAGTCAACGTAACCGACACCAAAGTAACCCGTACCGCCGGCGAGCGGAGCACTGGCGGAAGCCTGAAGGGCGTAGCCTTTCATCTTGCCGAGCGAATCCAGACCGACATTCGACAGGCCGCTAACCTTGCTAACGAGGACTTCGTCGAAGTACTGTGCACCGGCGAAAACCTTGACCACGCTGAAGTCATAGCTGCCGCCGAAGGCGACCGTCAGGCTGTCATCTACGTCCTTCGTAACGTTTTCCACAGCCGTGCCGGTACCACTCTTATCAAAGTAAGAGGCGTAATTCACCGAGTCAACGGCAAAATAGAGATTGACCGGACCGTTCGCATAGGTTGCGCCAAGGGCATAGTAACGATCGGTTGAGGATTCATTCTCGACCATCGTCTGAGTCCATTTGCCCTCTGCGTCTTGAGATGCAGTCTTGGAGGAGCCCATGGAGTACTGAGCATAGACCGTAAAGCCGGCGAACTTCGGAGTCTGGTAAGCAATGGTGTTGTCCATCACGCCGACAGTGGCCGCAAACACGTTCGTAGCGTTCGCGACATTGGCGGCACCGTAAGAAGTGCCAAAGGCGCTGACGGCACCAACCTTACCCCAGGACGACGTGCCCTGAGTGATTGCACCGATCTTGCCGACGCTCAGCTGACCAAAGGGCCCCATGACATTGAGTGAAGCTTCACGATTGAACATCGTGCCGGAAACACCCTGCGTGCCGTCGTCAGCGTTGAAACCGCTTTCGAGGATGAAGCCAACCTTGAGGCCGTTGCCCAGGTCTTCAGTGCCCTTCAGACCCCAGCGGGAACCGGCCTGAATACCACTCTTCAGTTCGAGTTTGTCAACGGCATCAACACCGGTTTTGTCCGCATCTTTATGCGTATAAAGGAAACCTTCGTCGACAACGCCGTAAAGGGTCACATCGGCAGCGAAAGCAGAGCCGGCAAAGGCGCCAAGAAGGGCGACCGCGGCAAGAGACTTCTTAAACATAATTTTCAGAGCCTTTTTTTACGTGAAGAGATCTGAGATCTCAAAAGTCATCACTATCGGTTTGCACGCACCGAGAGTCACAACGTTCCGTCGATTGATGATTTTTTGCACGGCATCAATCACTGGTTCAGCGGCCTGAAATTTGGACGGCAAGCCGCTCAGCCATTAACGGATGGGATATTTATAGCCGCAGTCGGCATCGGACTGCTTAAGGAATAACCCCTATTTCTAATAAATTCATTTAAAAACACATATTTCATATTTTTTAAGGACGGTGTGAACGCATTTGTTGCGCATTTGACACATATATGAAATGCGCGAATAGGAAGCATGTTCATTTAATGCAAATTGAAGAATCTGCGTTTGCCGACCAGTCAAAACGCGAAAGCCCCCCAGCTCGAAAGCTGAGAGGCTCTCACTAATTCAGCAGCAGAGAAGTTTTTAGGACTTCATCCGCTCAAATTAGAACGTGTGACGGATGCCGGCGTAGACGGTGACCGTCGAAGGATCGCGGTCGGCACCTGCCTCATGTCCTTCATTTTTCACGCTGTCACGATAGTAGGCTGCGACACCGTAGAGATTCGTGCGCTTGCTCAGGCTGTAGGTGTAGCCCACGGACGTACCGATACGCTTGAATTCGATCTTTGCCTGATTGGCTTCGGAGTTGGCTTCTTCAGCATCGGTGTAGCCGACTGCGAACATAGCCGTGCCGCCGGCAACCGGTGCGCTCACGCCAGCCTGAAGGGCATAGCCTTCGATGGGGTTCTGATTGCCGAAATAGCTGCTGAACGAATAGAACGAGTCAGATTTGCCTGCGTCAACGGGATCCGAGCCGGGCTGAGACTTATCGTTGCCGATCATATTGTCGAAGTACTGGCCGCTCAAGAAGACCTTGGCGACTTCAAAGTCATAGGAGCCGCCAAGCGTAACCGTAAGGCCGTCATCCAGATCGGGGTCGTCCGAGGTGAAAGTGCTGGACCAGTTGTAGCTGTCGACGACAGCAGCGAGATCGAAGCCGGCGGCCTTGTAAGTAGCGCCCAAGGCGTAGTAGCGGTTGGCGCTGGCCTTGCCTTCAGTGGCGTCAAGGTTCTCTTCCTGCTTGGTATTCGTTTCGAACGAGTACTGGGCATAAACCGTCACGCCGGCAAACGTCGGGGTCTTGTAGGTGACCGTGTTGTCTGCACGGATGCCGCCAACGTAGTAGGTGGAGTATTCAACCGCACCAACCCACGAAGCACCGAAGGGCGACAGGTTGCCAAGGATACCGTAGGTACCATTGGCGGAGCCAAGCGTGCCCATGCGGCCGAAAGCGACTTCACCGAAAGCGCCGTTCACAAAGAGACGGGCTTCACGGCCGAAGAGGCGGCTGTTCTGAGCGAGCGAACCGGTATCGGCAGAGAAACCGTTTTCCAGATGGAAGCCGGCCTTTACGCCGTTGCCGAGATCTTCTGAACCTTTCAGGCCGAAGCGAGCGCCGGACTGATTGCCCGAAGAGAGCTGGAAGTTATCGACGGCGTCGGTGTTGGGCTTGTCGGAATCCACATGGGTGTACTGCAAACCGTAGTCGACGACGCCGTAAAGCGTGACGTCAGCGGCGACGGCGGAACCAGCAAAAGCGCCGAGCAAAGCAGCGGCGGCGAGAGTCTTCTTAAACATTTCAGAGCCTTTAGTTTGTTTGATTTGAAGCACCGTCAGACGGGGGGCGCTGCTTCTCAAGGAACACCTTAACTGCATCTGCTTCGAGGCATTGATTCCGTCTGAATGTGGTCTGCCAGCCGAAGAAATGTAGGTGTACACATTGAATTTAAACAAGTTCCTATTGCTGTAATCCGATATTTTTATGGGCTGTATTCAAAAACACAAAAATGTCAGCTACTTAGAAAACGGATGATAACTATTATGTTGTAGTTGCATATTTGCAACAAATAAGAAATGCCCCGTAAACTGAGCGAATCAGATCACGGGGACAGGCATTTTCTAAATGCTTAAAGAACTACGCCTGAGGCAGTTCCGAATCATTCGTCGGTTCGCCCGGGAGAACCAGCCTCAGGGCTTCGCCTTCAACGACGCGTCCCGGCGCGCGCAGAATGTTTCGCTGTTCGAGGTTCTCTTGGTCAACACCGAAGCGTACCGATGAGGCTTCTGTTGTGAAATGGCCGGAAAGAATTCGCTCGATGATGCCGAAGGTGAGCATTGCGCCCGCCTGCGTGGGGAAGCTCCCCAGGTCGACTTCGAGTTCAGGCTGACTGAATGCCCCAAGACCATAAGTTGCGATGTAGTCTTCGCCGAAGTCTGTGGAGACGCCTGCGCGAATCACGGAGAGGATGGGTATTTGACCGTGTTTGGCGGGCTGTGCCGCTTCAATGTAAAAACCCGGTTTTTGGAGTGATTCGAGCGCAAAAACGCCCAGCGGTTCGGCCGTCCGGCAGAGCGCGGCCAAAATCTGCGCGAAGAAGGTGGCAGCTTCGACGGCTTCGGTTGGGTTTGCCCGCAGTTCAACAGCAAAATAACCCGCATGGCAGAGGAGCAGCGTTTCGGCGCTCCGTGTAAAGGGGCTCTTACGTGCCGCAGTTGCCAGTGACGTGCTGTTGAGGCGCTCATGGATAAGTCGGATAGAGCCCTCAAGCGTGCCGATGCGAAGCGTAAAGCAGTCCGGGTCATCGGGCGTGCGGTCGGTGACGGCCAAGTTCCACGCTCTCCAGAGTTCTTCAGAGAAGAGTTTCTTGTCGAAAACGAGCTGTGCGGGTGCGAGCAGCAGTTCTGCGCTGAAAACGCCGGGTTTAAGTGCGGGAAGGAGCTCCTTTTCAAAGTTGCTCGCGCGCCGCACACGTTCCTCTTCGGAGAGCAGCAGCTGCAGCCCGGTAGGGGCTTCAGACTCCAGCGCCTTGCGAATTTCCTGATACTGCGGATGGTCGGAACCGTATTTCTTGAGGAGCGCCTGAGCAAGCGGGAAATTCGCCGCCGTCATCGTCGAACTCAATGCCCGGGCACGCTGATAGTGTTCAATGGCCGCATCATCGTCGTCCTGACGCTGAGCACTCATGCCGAGCATCCATTCCTTCACTGCCGCTTCTTCGGCATTTTGAGGCTCAATGGCTTGGGCTGCGGCAGCAGCGGCTTTGATGTCGGACTTGAGGAAGAGTCCGAGGACACGCTGCTCGCGCGTCTCGAAAGTTTGGTGCACTTCCGGAATCCGATCAATGGCCCGTTCGACTTTCTTGGCGTCGTGGCGGAAGAGCCAGAACTTCACCCATGCAATGATCCATTGATTGTCTGACGGCCTCCACAGATCCGGCATTGGTTCCTTGAGAAAACGTCGGAGGAACCCAACTTTGGCGAGATCCGGTGCTTTGGCAGCGGCGCCGGGGAAAAAGGCGTCGAGCCATGCGCGGTCTTCTGCTGACAGTGCGGGCTGAGCAGGGGCTGCGGAAGGTTCGGCAGCTTTGGCGTCAGCTTCAGCGGCCTTTATCGCGTTGATTTCATTCGCAGCGAGTGCGAGCGATGCCGGAGAGGCAATCTCAATGAGATTCTCTGCCGCATCATCGCTTTGGGCCTGCTGCAGCGTTTCTTCGTCATTGTCGGCATCGTCGTCATCGTCCGCATCCGCGGCAGCTTTGCGGAAGGTTTCAATCAGCTCGTTGAGCTTGGCTTCGAAATCCTCGATCGTGAGCGGCGCTCCCGTCTCTGCATCGAGCACAGAAACTTTGGCACCTTGTTTTTCAGCATCCCAGGCCGCATGTGCGAGTGCGCCGAGATCGGCCGCTGCCAAATCGTCGAATAGACGCGTATTGGGTTTTTCTTCTTGAGCAGAAGCTGCTGCACCGGCATCCTGATGCTCGCCGGTCTGGTCAGAGTCTCTCGGGAGCCGCGCAGCCGGAAGGTCTTCGGGCGCAGGTTCGGTGGAGATATGAAAATCTTCCGCGCCGAACACTTCTTCACGCACCGATTCAAGGAGTTCCGCACCGGCGAGCACCGCACCTTCTTCACCGGGGAGCCCGATGACAAAGGCGCCGCGGACACACTTTGCGGCCGGATCCGCTTTCAGCGGAAGGGCGGCAAAAGGCCAGCCGCTGGCATCAACGGGTTTGGGCGCTCCCAGCCAGATGAGTACGTCGGCCTTGTCGGTTCCGGTGAATTCGGGCATGAGCAAGTCACGCACGGGCGGGAGCGCTGTGCGGGCAATCTGCGCGCCGTAGGGCGAAATGAGAAAGACATTGCGCTTGATGAGCTGCACCATGCGCCGGCGGCTCCAGCCGTCCCGCTTCAGTCGGTCGGAGAGCGTGAGCATCATGAGGAGCTGGGCCAGGTCAAACGTGCCGGTCAGTGCGTACCGCCGAGTCAGGAAGTCTTCGAGCTGCGGTTCAAGCTCAAGCCATGTCATCCAGTCAACAATAGCGGCGTCCTCCGGCAGCGACGGCGAGAGCTCAACGGCAATGCCGCGCTTTTCAAGTGCCGCAGCCAGTTCCCGGCCTTTGTTCACCCATTCGGGCGACTGCCATTCGTCGCTCACGGCGATCACCGCTTTTTGAATTCGGCGAGGCTCTAGGACCGCTTGACGCCATTTCGCCACTGCGGGCTTAGACATCAAGGTTGGAATGAAGCCCGGATACTGCCAGCGGCCCATCCCCGAATCCGGATCGACACCCTCATGCGCGGATGCTGTCCAGGCGATGGCAAAAGCATCGCGCGCGCGGCGGGCAATGCCGCTCCAGCCGTCAAAGCGCCAGCTGGAGGCAAAGCCTTCCTGCGAATTAAATAAGGATTGGGCAGGGCGAAAAGCGGACACCCCGGCGCGAATCGCCGATTCGCCGGCGTCGGAAGGCCGTCCTAAGACGAGTGCGCCGGCTGAGGCGCCTGCAGCCACGAGGTTTGCCGCAGCTGCGGCAGCGCCCCCGGTGCGCCATTCCGCATTGAGTGCGTTGACAGGATGCCCGCCCATAATGGAGCGGCCCGGCGCATCAGGCGAAAGGAGCCCAAGGAACTCTCCGGCATGCGCAACGGCAGAAAGGAGGGCGCCGCCTTCCAAAAGGCTTTTGACTGGGGCAGCAGAACGCAGACAGGGCTGCTCAGGCAGTTCCATGGCAGCCTTGGTCGTCAGCCCCTCAATATCAATGTTGCCGGCGACGGTGAGTGAGGCGCCGGAAACGGCGGGTTCTGCGGACGACTTTTGGGCGCAGTCGGCTGAACTGCAGAGCCGAGCAAACTGACCCGCACTCCATTCGGGGAGCTCAATCGTACGTTTCGCTGCGGCATGCAGAGCACCGCCCAAAGCGGCTGAGAGCTCATCGCACCCCGAAAGTGCTTCTTGTTCGGTGATTCCGGCCGCACGGATCGTCGGCTCAATGTCATGAAAGGGAAGCGCATTGAGGCTGCGCATCAAGCGGGCAGCTTCAGAGAGCTTAACCGCGCGGCCGCCCGCGGCAAATCGTTCCGGCGTTGCGGCAAGAAGTGCTTTGCGGGTCTCTTGGCAGGCGTTGGCTCGGGTGTTTGGCTGATCGGCAGGATCATTCAGCCGCTCTTCGGCGTCTTTATTAAATGTCGTATTCGTGGTCATTCGCTGTTTTGATTGCACGTTTGAGACCGCAGGCGTCCTCGGCTTAAGCCGCCGTCTGTGTTGCGGCGATAGAGCCGTTTTTCACGCAGTCAAAGCGTTCAACGGCTCGAATGCTCTTTATATGGGGACGAATCCAATCGAGCGGGCGGCGGTCTCAGGTTTTTACCTAATCCTACACTGTGCGGTCGTCCTTTCGAGCAGGGAAGAAGTTCTCGTGCGCCATGAGACTTCTCTTTTGCGATTTAGACGGCAGCCCGTAAAGTCTGCTGACAACTCATCATAGAAAATAACTAATATTAGCTTGACAATAATAGCAAACTGCTATATATTGAAGGCTAGCAATAGATAAAACAAATCGCCATGGATTTGGCGATTGCTAACGAAAGGAATTTGACATGATGAAATCCGAAAAAATCAATGCTTACGTCGCAACTTTGGCCGTTTGGAATGTGAAGCTGCACAACATTCATTGGAATGTGGAAGGTCATCTCTTCAAGGGGATCCATGAATACACGGAATCGCTTTATGACCGTGCTGCTGAACAGTATGACGAAACAGCAGAAATTCTGAAGATGCGCGGCGAAATGCCGGTTGCCACGATCGCCGAATCGCTTAAGGCTTCTGTGATTGAAGAACTGCCCTCGCGAGTCTTCTCCTGCTGCGAAGCCGTCGCTGTCGTTCAGGCCGATATGGAAAAGGTCGCGAAGCTGGCCCGCGAAATTCGCGATGAAGCGGCTGAGGCGGATGATTTCCAGGTGCAGGGTACGTTTGAAGGCTATCTCGCCGGATTCGCCAAGGATCTGTGGTTCCTTCGCGCGATGCGCTCCGATGCGCATGCAGGGGAGGCCTGTGATACCAAGGCGGAAGAAAAGACGGCCGGCGCCAAGCGCTGCTGCCGCAAAAAGGCCTGATAAAGACGCTTAGCTTTTGGGCGGCGATTGGCATGCAGCAAGGCATCCGTTAATAACGCCGATTCCATACCAAAACGCGGTGTCTCTCATATTGAGAGGCACCGCGTTCGACTTCATGGGCGGCAGCAGTCTCCCAGAGGAAGACTGCTCACATTCGCATTAGAACGTGTGGGTCAAACCGACGTAAGCCTGCACCAGCTTGGTGTCCTGGTCAGCCTTGCCGGCGGCACCGTCGACGGTAGTCTGGCCATAGCCGGCACCGCCGTAGACGCTCGTGCGCTTGCTGAGCGGGTAGACATAGCGGGCGGAAACGCCGTAGTACTTGAAGTCCTGATCAGCTTCCGTGGTCAAGTCTTCCTTGGCATCGACGTAATAGAGGCCGGCCGTCAAAGTGCCGGCCGCAATCGGGGCCTTGGCGCCGAGATGGAGGCCGTAGCCCTTCAAGCCGTCGGAAGCAGCCTTACCCTGATTGGCGAATTTGTAGTCATTGTTAATGCCAGCCAAACCTTCAAAGTACTGGGCTTCGGCGTAGACGCGAACCACTTCAAAGTTGTAGTTGCCGCCGACGAAGAAGAGCGAGCCGTCCTTGTCAGCGACTTCACGGTCACCAGCCGAGTTAGCTCCGTACTTCGTGAGTTCATAGCCGGCAGCAAACTGCGCAGCGCCGTAATCGCCGCTCACGCCGATCGAGGCATAGCGCTTGGCGGCCGAGGTACCTTCGTCGCCGCTGAAGCCCGTCGGCGTATCGTTCTTGGCGGCGCTGTCAGTCTTAAAGGAGTACTGAGCCGTCAGCTGCAGACCGGCAAAGCGCGGGGTCTGATAGGCCACGACGTTGTCGTAGCGGGACGAGGAGGCAAAGCCCCAAACATTGTTGTCGCCGCCGTCGAAGGATTCGACGTAGCCGATGAGGTCATACGTGCCGGCCGCAGAGGCAATGCCGCCGAAGCGGCCGAGGCCCAAGGAGCCGAAAGGACCGTAGAGCGTCAGACCGGCTTCACGGCGGAAGAGGCGGTTTTCCTGAAGCGTGCCGCTGTCAGCTTCAAAGCCGCTTTCGAGCTTAAAGCCGACCTTATAGCCGTTGCCGAGGTCTTCCGAACCCTTCAGGCCCCAGCGGGAGCCGAGGTTGCGGCCGGATTTGAGCTGAAGCTGATCGACGGATTTTTCGTCAGTAACTTTGGTGTTGGTGTAGATGAGGCCTTCATCGACCACACATAAAGCTGAACATCGGCAGCAGCAGCGCTGCCCGCAAAAGCGCCGAGAACGGCGAGCGCAGCGAGAGTCTTTTTCATGATTAAAACCTTCTAGAGCTAGTTGGTCCGTGTGCAGTCGAAAGTCTTGAAATGGACTGGCCGCACGGATCAAAAAAAACAGCATTTTGTAAATGCCATTGTCAGCTCACCCTATACCTGCTCGGTATTGAATGCCGCCGAACAGCCTATAAATTAACTCAATAAAATTACAAAATTTGGTAATACCCTAGATTTTTGTCACCTTTTAAAGGAAAACAAGGAAAAAAATATGGTCAACTGTGCAATAAAACAACAAATAACCAATATATTGATATCTAACTAACTATTTTGTTCATTACGTTATCAACTGGGTCTATGAAAATTCTTTGAAGGAAATATGTGTTTTCAGTTAAAACGTTTTTGTTTACTTTTGTTTGTCATAAAACGTTTTTTTCTGCTGTCCATGAAAGCAGGCTGAAATTCTCTTCATTTCTTTTTGTGTTTTCAGTCGGATGATGTTTGAGCGTGAGGCCGGTTATTCGCCCGTATAATGCGGTTTTCTCTTCATTTCCCATTGATCACCCATGACCGACAAAGCGCCGTCTCAGCTCTCCGAACATCCCCAGTCCGAAGTTCACGCCAGTGCATTCAAACCTGCGGAGCATCCCGTTACGGCATTGGCGCTTTTGCGCGTGCCGGCATGGGAGCCGGAGCGACTGGCGGCGCAGCTCGATCTGGACTGGAATATCAAAGCCGAGCCGGTCCCGACGGATTTCCGCGAACCGTGGCTTTTTCGCGTGAACGGTTCCCTCGTGGTGATTGGATTTGAGGGACACCCCGTTCCTGGGAATGCCGCGGACGAACAGGCTAAAAACTGTCCGGACTGGCCGGACGCGCAGGAAATGGCGTCAACGCACCTGGCGTACCTCGCCCTTGCAGTGGTCGCCGAAGAGGCGACGCTCGTTGAGAATGCCCGTACGGCCATGAAGATTTTGGGGTCGCTCACGCGTCAGCCCAATGTGAGCGCCATCAACTCGGCCGGCCGCCTCTTTGAGCCCGAGCGCTTCCGCAGTGATGTGCTCACGATGCAGCATTCAGAGACGGCTTTCCCGATCTTCAACATCGTCTTCTTTGGCCTTTGGCAGCGCGAAGAAGATTCGCCGTTAAGCGGTTATACGCTCGGACTTGACCGCTTTGCCTGCCCCGATCTTGAGATTCTTGAGAGTCCCGATGCGCCTGCCGTCATTCGGGCCCAGATGATTGCAGCTGCTATGGTGCAGATTACCCGCGGCGCTGCGCTTAAAGACGGCGAAGTCCTGACGCTTTCAGGGACGATTTTCAAAGCCGAGCTTAAAGCTTCTTCGGCAGTGCCGGGCGCCGTCACCACGCACCTCACTGCGATTGAGAAGGCGCCCGAGAGCGAGGCACCTAAAAAGAAGAAGCGCTTCTGATTCATTCCGGATGCCGCAGAAAGCCTGCTGCCGCACGCATGCTCGGCGGCGGGCTTTTTAATACATCATTAAATTGTGCACGTGTACAATAGCGAATCGTTAGGTTTTTCATTCGATTTGTTTGAGCTTTGAACCTTCGCCATGGCCACTGACTTTGTCCTTATGAATCGCCGCACTTTCGGCATCCGGACCGCCGCACTCTGCTTTGCCGCGGGCATGATGGTTTCACCGTTTTCGTTAGCTGCAGAAGAGCCGCTCTTGAAGATCGGCGTGCTGCCGGCGGCCGATTCCGTGCTGCTTTATGCGGCCGAGTCAGAAGGGTTCTTCGAGTCCCGGGGGCTGCGCATCCAGCTCCTGCCATTTAAATCGGCCATTGAAATCGGCGCAGCTATGCGTGCCGGAGAGCTCGCAGGGCATTACGGCGACCTCATCAACGTGTTCACGCAGAATGCTGCCGGTGCGCCGCAGGCTGTAGCGGCGACGGTGACGTATGCCAATCCGGCCGAGCGCAATTTTGCGCTGGTCACTCGTCCGGGTTCGAACCTGACATCACTCGAAGACATCAAGACGCATCCGGGTACGGATACGGCCATGAGTGCCTCGACCATCATCGACTACCTGCTTGACCGCATGGAAGCGACGACGGGACTGCCTCCGTCCGCCATGAAACGCGTAGAAGTTCGCCAGATTCCCATTCGTCTCCAGCTGCTCCTCGCGGGCAAAATGGAAACGGCGCTCCTGCCCGAGCCCCTCTGCAGCCTGGTGGAATCGAAGGGCGGCAGAGCACTTTGGGATGACCGTACGCTCGCTGAGCCGCTCGCGGTGGTTGCCTTCCGCAAGGCCGCCGTCACGCCGCAAACGGCAGCCGCCTTCCGCGCGGCGCTCGCCGATGCGGCTAAGGCCATTGAAAGCGATCCGGAAAAGTTCCGTGCCTTGATGGTGAAAAAGAGCCTGCTGACGAAAGCGGCTGCTTCGGCCTATAAGATGCCGACTTATGCGCATTTCGGCACAGCGGACAGTCTGCCGCCGCTGCCGTCTGCTGCGGACGTCAAACGCACTGCCGACTGGATGATTGGAAAGGGCATGATCAAGGCGATTCCGAAGCTTGAAGAGGTCGTTTTCGTCCCCTAAAGCTTGGGCCGCCAGAGCGTTGAGTTCAATGCCGGTAAGAAATTGAACTCTGCCTGGCGGGAGGGCGCAATGTCGGTTTGGCGCGATGGGATGCGTCCTTTCGGACTCATTCGCGTGCGTCCCCGTATGTTTTTCAGCCGCAGAAAGTTAAGCCGCTTTGGCGAGAGCTGATTTGGTCACTTCACACCAGCCGACGGCGCCAGCGGCCCGATAAAGCTCTTCGGGCGTCAAACGCACGCCTGAAGCATCATCGCCGCAGGCCGGCCATACTTCGGCGTGACTGAGGAGCGACCGATCAAGCCAGACCGGGATGCCGTCATGCCTGCCAAACGGACAGACGCCGCCGGGTGCGTGTCCGACGAGCGCTTCGACATCGGTTCCCGGCACAAACTTGGGCTTAAAGTGAAAAGTGCGTTTGAAAGATCCGCCGTCGATCTTTCGGTCGCCGGCAGCAAGCACCAGAATGGGGCCGTCCGGTCCCAGGAGCGCCATGGTTTTGGCAATTGCGCCTTCAGCGGTTCCTAGCTCCTGAGCAGCCAAGGCAACGGTTGCACTCGATCCGGGGAATCGGCGGACACGACCTTCCAAATGCTGAGCTTTCAAAGCGGCATAGGCGGCATCAAATGACATGGTGTGGTTTTACCTTTGAATGAAAAAACAGTCAAATCTCTTGCTGAACAGCGGATTTGGCGAAACGCCGCAGCGGAGGCTGCCGGCGCAGCGCATCACCCGAAAGAAAATTCGCCGATGTAGGAGGCCCAGAGCTCTGTGAGCCCTTCAACATGCTGCCCGTCCAGATTCGGGAACTGCTGACTGAGTACGGCGAGCCAAAGGAGTTTAGGCGTCGGATTAGACATGCGCTTAAGCACCAGCTCCGCCTTGCCGGCGGGCGCGCCGTTTCCCAGAGAGGAATTGTCGCTCTCATTAATGAGCGCGAGGTTGCCAAAGCCGTGTCGGCGAAGAAGCTCTTCGCGGGCGGCGTCGGCATCCTTCCCAAGATTAGCGCGGTTGCGGGCCAGCCAATGCTCGATGTCGCTTCGGGCAACGATGCGCAGTGTCCGGGCCTTTTCTTTGAAGGCCCTCCAATTGAATGCTCGGAAGGCACCGGCGAGTTCAGTCTCCTCTGGGGACTGAGCCTTCTCTGCAAAAGCATCCATAGCGCGCTTCAGAGCAGCAAAAGAGCGGTTTCCGCCAGTGTGGCCGTCAACCCAGAGCACGTAGTCCGTCAGGAAAAGATCAAACTGTGAGAGGGTGCCGTCGTGGTAATGCCACCCGGGCGCCGCGGCCTCAACGGCAGCTTGCGCAGCCAGCAGCTGGGTTTGGGCTGTGTTTTCTGAGGGTGTTTCTGCTGTCAGTTTAAATACGCCTTCGGCTCCTCGGGCTTGACCGGCCTCTGCGGCGCGGTAGGCCCAGGCGAGCAGCCGAAGCTGAGCAATCTTGCGGATCTTCGCAAATGCGGGCTTTTTCATGGCGAGGAAAGCTTCTGGGCTGTCGGGCAGTTTGCCGTCGGTCCCGAGACTCATCTCCAGCGCAGTCGCCGAAAGCACGAGGAGCCAGTATTGCCCCGAAGCGCTGAAGCCGCCCGAGGCCATAAAGGTTTGAATCAGCTGATTGAAAGCATCAGGGGCGCCTTCAAATGCCTCATTCTCTCTCTGACGATAGCGCCCCCAGGCGCCGACCGTCTGAAGGACGAGCGAGAGCGCTCCCATCAGGCGCCATACATCGGCTGTGCCGGGCGCCTCGGCCTGCACAATATGATCGAACCGTCTGTCAAAGTTCGTGGTTGCCAGCGCTTCGTAGGCGGGCAGCGGGCCGTTTCCGTCAGCGGCCGTTCTGGCTTTGTCGTACTTGAAAAGCTCATTGGCGATGACGAGCATGTTCATCATGTCAATCGGCGGAACGAATTGTTCTCGGTTCTCCTCATCAGTCGCTGGGGGCTGATCCGTTTCGCGCTTGGGCGGTTTGTCGGTCCGTCCTTTTTTGTCATCCGATTCGAGCGGCGCTTCGTCTGCGCCGGCAATAATCTCATCGATCGTCAGCGCGGCGGAGATCGGCGTGTCATCGGTTTCATCCTTGGAACCCGATGGAGAGACTTGGCCCGAACGCCACCCCTTCAGGTCGTAGCCTTTGGCAGCTTCAGTCGGGGAAACCAGACGCTCATCGGTGCTGCGCCAGAGGTGCGTAAAAAACGCTCGGCCGAAGCGGTCCTTTTCGCTGAACCGCGACAGCAAACGCGACTTCAGAATGTCGAGTGCTGAGAGCTGCTGCCCGCGCATATTGATGATTTCAAACATGGCAGGGGCTTCGTTTTCGACCTTGTCGGAGAGCGGTATTACGACGCGTCGAATGCTCACGCGATCGTGAATGCACGCTTCCAAAGCCCTGAGAAAGGTCTGCGCCGCCAAATCTTCCCGCAGCCCCTGGCGCTCGATGAATTCGGTGAGTGCACCGGCAATGCGGTTCCTTTGTTCTGTGCAGGCCGGCAGCGGACTCTCGCAGTTCGCTTCCATACCGCTCAGATATCGGTAGGCCGATATGATTCGCTTATGCTTCTCGTTTGCCGGCCGATCGAGCCGGCGGCTGATTTCCTCGAGCAGGAGGTCGATCGTCGTGAGCCGCTGCTGACCGTCCAGAATGGAGAAAACGCCGGGCGTCTCCTCATCGCAGACGATTGTGCCGAGCGAATAGGTGCTCTGAATATCGGGACTGCGGTAGAAGTCCAGCAGATCCTGCATCAGCTGCGACACCTGCACGGAAGTCCAGGCATAAGGCCGCTGATAGACCGGAATGACGTAGCGCGCCTGATCGGTTCCGAGGGAACCCATGCTGAAACTTTTCGAAGAAAAGCGCTGGGTACGGGCAGCAGGCGTTTGGGCTACGGTGTTATTCATGGTCGGAAGCCTCATCTGTCGTGTTTTGCTCAGTGTCTGCTGCAGATGCCTCGAGAGCGGCCTCCATATCATAGGCAAGCCGATAGCGCTGAATCCAAGTCGTATTTTTGATGAAGGGCGCCATCGCTTCCGGCGTTGTCGCCTGAAGCAGCGAGCGTTTGCATGCAGCGGGCGTTGCTGAACGGTGCGGCAGAAAAATGAGATTCGTGCGTGCGTTCCAATAGCGCAGGCATCGCAGCAGTGCAGCTTTGTCGAGCCGGTCAAATGCCCCCGGGATCTGCTTATCTGCGTTGCGAAGCCGATTGAGAAAGCGTGCAAAATGGCGGGCAAATGTGCGGAATTCGGCATCCGCTGCGAGCGCAGCGGCAAGGGCATGTGAAGAGGCGCTGCTGTTAAATGCCGTGCGCGGAGCAAAGCGGTCAGTCCAAGCAATGAGCGCAAGCCGGAGAATGAGCTTCTGGTCATTATTGAGCTTTAAGCCGCTCGCAGGATTGAAAGCCGTTTGCTCGAGCTCGTCGAGCGCTTCGTCTATGCGCCGGTACTGGTCGAGCATCCGGAAGAAGCCTATGCCGGTCTGAACGGGTTCAAGCAAGTCAAAGAGATGCTGGTTGGTCGATGCAGATAGTTTCCCGTCTACGATTCGATCGCGCCGATGAGTGCCGATGATGCCTTTGAGCAAGTCGGCATTCTGAGGACTATTGGCGCTTTCCGGCCAAGGATCAATGTCGCAGCGCATCAGGAGCGCCGGGATGACATGAGCTTCAACGGCGTATTTCCGTTGTGCGAGCCTGGCGGCAGCAGCCTTCGAAGCTTCGTCATCGAGCGTTTCGCGGTCGGATTCGCTCGGCGGCGATTCATTGAAAGCACTCCAGATGCGCCGAATTTCCTTTTGACGATCCGGCGCCGTTTCAAACCGCATGTGATAAGCCTTGAGGATGTCGAGGAGAGACATCGGCAGTCCGCGGTTGTTTTCGCCCTGAAAGTATTGTTCGGCTTCCTTGAGGCTCTGGAGTACGTTGACGGCAAGCCGTCCTGAGAGGAGGATGTAGCGAAATCGCCGGAGATCGCGCAGGAGCGTTTCTTCGTAAAAGCTCAGTGCCCCGGCGTTCTGTGCGTCGTCGAGCGCCGCGTCAGCTTCGAGCTGCCGGTATTCTCGGTCAAGGGCGAAATAGATTTGACGGATATGCTGCAGGGTTGCGGGTTCCTGATAAAGAAACGCTCGCTTCCAGACGAGATTCCGCCCCATGATCCAGGCGATATTTGCGCCGTAACTTCGCAGGACATCAGTCTTGCTCCGCATAGCGCGTTCATAGAGAACACGGGCCAGAATCATGAGGCTCGTGAGCCGCTGCTGGCCGTCAAGAAGCGCCATGTTGTGAGCATGCTCGGGACTGTCGCTGTCGCGGAGCGGCATGATGCAGATAGCCCCCAGATAGTATTCATCCTCTTCGCGGTATCGCTCTTCGTCAGGGGAATATCGAAGCTCGTCAATATCGTCAAGAATCTTCTGAATGTCGTTTAAGGACCAGCAGTATGGGCGCTGGAAGTCCGGGAAAACGATGTGTTTGATCCAGTTTCTCCCCGGGCGGTCAAACGAGCGTTTGATGACCCCGGCCACTGAGCTGCTTTCGATGATCTGCATGGCTGGCTTTTTTCTGAAACTGCTTGGGATTCTAGCGAACCCGCGGACATGCTGATGTTTAGGATGTACCAAGGTTTGAATGCTCAGCCGTATGCGCGAAGCGAGGTGCGATAATGCATGGTCCAAGATCTTTGAAAGATCTTGGGCGTTCTGCATTGCGGCGCCCTCCTAGGGCGCAGAGCAGTGAGGCACCGCTGAAAAGTTGGTTTTTGCTGCGCTCACCGTCAAGACCCGCCGTGCCGCTGCCGAGTCGTCCGGAACGCATTCTTATAAACATCCTCCATACCGCTGAAAGTTCTTTGATATGAAAATCCTTCTTCTCCCCGACAGCTTCAAGGGCAGCCTCTCTGCCCAACGGGCGGCTGACATTCTTTGTGCCGCAGCCAATGAAGTTCTGCCCGATGCTGAGGTCGTCAAGCTTCCTGCGGCAGACGGCGGCGAAGGCACGCTCGAGGCGGTCAAGGCGGCTGTGGGCGGCGCTTATCTTCCGCTTCCGGTAACGGGCCCCTGCGGTCAGTCCGTACAGGCGCGCTACCTGTCGGTGGGCGATACGGCGGTGATTGAGCTTGCTCAGGCGGCTGGTCTGGGACAGCGGCTTCCTGGCTTCAGTCCGATGCGCACTACTACATATGGTGTGGGCCAGCTGATTTCGCATGCGCTTCAGGTCGGGCATCGACGGATTGTGCTCGGCTTAGGCGGCTCGGCCACGACCGATATGGGCTGCGGCATGGCGGCGGCGCTCGGCACCCAATTCCTCAACGCTAAGGGGCAGCCCTTCCTCCCGGTGGGTGAAACGCTTCATCTGGTGAAGGGCGTCCGGCTCAACGGGTTCTTTTTTCAGAAGAATGCTCCGCGCATTGAGGCGCTGTGCGACGTGGAAAATCCCTTGTACGGCACTAACGGCGCGGCTTATGTTTTTGGACCGCAAAAGGGTGCCGACGCCGATGAAGTGAAGCGTTTGGATGCCGGGCTTCGTGTTGTGGCCGGACTCTTTGAAAAGCAGGGCGCGAAGGTCAATTCCCTGCCGGGCGGCGGTGCTGCCGGCGGAGCGGGCGCTGGCGTAGCCTGCTTCCTCAACGGCCGCATTGCTTCTGGGATTGATGTGCTCCTTGACTTGATGAAATTTGACGATCTGGTGAAGACGGCTGATTTGATCGTCACGGGAGAAGGTTCTGTCGACGGTCAAACGGCCGGCGGAAAAGCCGTGCAGGGCATCGCTCGGCGTGCCGCCGGGAAGCCCGTCATCGTCTTTTCCGGTTCTGCCAAGCTTGATCCGGCTTCCTGGGAAAAGCTTCGCGCCAGCGGCGTTGCCGCGGTGTTTCCGATTGTGCAGGAACCCTGCACACTGGCCGAAGCGATGGCAAAGGCCTCGGAAAACCTGCGCGTCACAGCGCTCAATGTGTTTTCGCTCCTCAAGCTCCAGCAGGCTGCAGGCTTGACGCAGCAGCACGCTTAAAGACTGCGTTTGTCCCTTCTCGATGCATGAGGCGCTTTCTGATGAGCGTTGGAAAGCGCCTTTGCTGTTGTCTATTTAAGATCCGTTCCTTTACAGAAACACAAAAACGGACAGGCTCACGGCTTTTGGAAGGTGAACCACACCGCCATCACCAAACAGAAAAAGGCGGCGAGATGGTTCCACTGCAGCTTGAGTCCAAAGAGCAGCATTGAAAAGAGGGTGAATACTGTGAGCGTAATGACTTCCTGAATGACTTTGAGTTCGAGAAGTGAAAACGGCCCGCCGTTGCCGTCAAAGCCGATGCGGTTGGCGGGCACCTGGAAGGAGTATTCAAAGAGTGCGATCGACCAGGAAAAGAGCACCACCGCCCAAACGGGCCAGAAAGAGATGACCTTTGCGGCCTGAAGCTTGAGGTGCAGGTACCAGGCGAGCGTCATGAAGACGTTCGAAATGATGAGGAGCCCGATCGTCAAAAAGCCTTTGCTGAGCATGGCGGAAACACTGTTGCGGAATGAAAGAGGTGATTCAATGGGTCTGCGGCAGATCCCTGAGCCGCGCTTCGCAGATCAAGAAAAATCCCGCCGCACGTTTTGTCGTGGACGGGATTGCGAAGCATACGCCGAGCCGCAGCGAAACGGTCAGCGAAAAGCTTGAATATTCGAGCGGTTAGGCGGCAAGACCCGCATCAATGAAGGCCTTGAGTTCGCTCGGGGTCTTCACTTCAACAAGGCGGCCGTCAAGCGGCTTGCCGTTCTTAAAGATCACCATGGTCGGGATATGCTGAACGCCCAGTTCCTTCTTGAGGTTGGGGCAGGCGTCAGAGTCAGCAGAAGCAAAGACCAGACGGCCTTCATAGTCCTGAGCCATACGTTCATAGAAAGGACGCGCACGACGGCAGTCGCCGCACCACGAAGCACCCAGCGCGAGAATCACGGGCTTCTCGTTTTTCAAAACGACTTCATCGTAATTCTTTTCATCAACATTGAGAATCTCGGCCATTTTCGGCTCCCTAAAGTGAATTTGAGCAGTTAGAGCTTTGGGGGCAAGGCTTTGAGCGCCCCCGAAGCAGCTTAGCGTTTCTACTACTATACCCGTGTTCAGCCCCATCAAGCGGTGCTCTTCATGAAGATTGCAAACGAGTACATCTTCTTACAGTTGCAAGGATGCGGCATGACACTTAGGCACCTGCGGTGAATCAACGGGATGTTTGGTGCGAAAACGCTTTCAAGATTTCATGACTACCGCCTTTGCGTCGACGTCGGAGTTTGCGGTTTGAGTCCTCCAAAGGCTAAGATTCCCAAACTTTTCGGAACGACGTCCAACCACAAGATATGGTGGTTCTTTGATGATAAAACCCTTTTATAAGGGCTATTGAGGGCGGTCAGTCAAAATGGTCTGATCCCTCGTTTGTCGTCTCAGGAACGATGCATCCAGCACTGCTGCTTCACCGCCGACGTCCTTTTTCAATGTATTTTCGGGAGCCGTCATGGCGGTACAAATGAACTTTGAGCGAGATAAGCTCTTTGACGAACTCGGCCTCATGCGTCTGCGTGAAAGCTATATGCGCAGGAGCGAAAAAAGCCCGCAGGAACGGTTTGCCTTCGTGGCGGAAACTTTCGGCAGCAACCCCGAGCATGCTCAGCGCATCTACGATTATGCGAGCCGTCATTGGCTCTCCTTCTCAACGCCGATTCTTTCATTTGGCCGTTCAAAGAAGGGACTTCCCATTTCGTGCTTCCTCACCTATATGGAGGACAGTGCTGAAGGGCTCGTCGATACGCTCTCCGAAGTCAACTGGCTCTCCATGCTTGGCGGCGGCGTGGGCATTCATGTCCGCATCCGCAGCGCCGACGAAAAAAGCGTCGGCGTGATGCCGCATCTGAAGGTTTATGACGCCGCTTGCCTTGCCTATCGTCAGGGTTCTACGCGCCGCGGCTCTTATGCGGCCTTTCTCGATATTGATCATCCGGACATCATCCCCTTTATCGAGATGAGAAAGCCTACGGGCGACCAGAACATGAAGGCGCTGAATCTTCACCACGGCGTGAATCTCTCTGACGCTTTCATGGAAAAGATTGAAGCGTCAATGCGCGACAGTTCCTACGATGACACGTGGGAGCTTCGTCATCCGAGCACGCATGAGGTAGTGGCCAAAGTTTCAGCGCGTGATTTGTGGCAGCGCATCCTTGAGATGCGCATGCATACGGGTGAGCCCTATTTGGTCTTCATTGACACCGCCAACCGAGCGCTTCCGTCTTGGCTTAAGGACAAGGGACTGAGCATTCACGGCTCCAATCTCTGCACGGAAATTTTCCTGCCGACCTCTCATGACCGTACGGCGGTCTGCTGTCTTTCGTCGCTCAATCTCGAATATTTCGACGAGTGGAAGAACAATCAGCAGTTCATCACTGACGCCATGGAGCTCCTCGACAACGTCCTGCAGTACTTTATCGACCACGCTCCCGATCAAATCGCCCGCGCACGGTATTCGGCCATGCGTGAACGCTCTGTTGGACTTGGCGCGCTGGGATTTCATGCCTATCTGCAGAAAAAAGGGGTGCCCTTTGAGAGTGCGGCGGCCAAGTCCATCAATAAGCAGGTCTTCCGGTTGATTCGGACAGCCTGCGCAGAGGCCGACAAGAAGCTCTGCGCAGAGCGCGGCGCATGCCCGGATGCGGCCGATTCCGGCGTTTCGCGGCGCTTTTCGCACTGGATGTCAGTGGCGCCAAATGCTTCGTCCTCGCTCATTATGGGTGGCACGTCGCCCTCTATCGAGCCGTATCGCGCCAACATTTATCGTCAAGACACGATCTCCGGCGCCTACATCATGAAAAACCGCTTCCTCAAAGTCAAGCTTGCCGAACTTGGACTCGATACGGAGGAGGTGTGGGCAGATCTCATCGCTCACGACGGCTCCATTCAGCATCGCGACGATATTCCGCAGGATGTGAAGGATGTTTTCAAGACGGCTCCTGAAATTGATCAGCGCTGGATCGTTGAGCTGGCGGCCGACCGTCAGGAGTTCATCGACCAGGGACAGAGCGTCAATCTGTTCTTCCCGCCCGACGTGTCGATTGCGTACCTTCATGCCTGCCACTTCCTGGCTTGGAAGAAGGGCTTGAAGAGCCTTTACTACAACCGCTCGGACAAGCTGAGAAAGGCTGACCGCGTCGGCGTGAAGGCTGAACGCAAGCGCATTGAGGATGAAATCGATATGCGGGCCGTGGCTGACAATTCGACGTGTCTCGCCTGTGAAGGCTGAGTTTTGTTGGCCGCTGATGGAAGCATTTGAAATATTGAAGGCAGAAAAAATGATGGAAGACGAAAAGATCAATCAGCCGATGACGGAACTGGCCGGAGAAGCTGCCAAGGCTGAAAGGGCGGGCGGGCTTCTCGAGTCACGCGATTACTACAAGCCTTTCCAGTATCCCTGGGCCTATGAGGCGTTTATGCAGTCCGAACAGATGCACTGGCTCTGGACGGAAGTGCCGATGCTCGAGGACGTCAAGGACTATCAGCAAAAGCTCACGGATTCAGAGCGCGACTTCCTCACGAAAATTTTGCGGTTCTTCACGCAGGGCGACATTGACGTGTCAGGGGCCTATGTGAATTCCTATCTGCCGCGTTTTAAGCAGCCCGAAGTCCGCATGATGCTTTCGAGTTTTGCCGCTCGCGAGGCCGTGCACATTGCGGCATATTCGCATCTCATCGAGACGCTCGGGCTTCCGGAGTCGATTTATAACGAATTCCTTCAGTATGAAGCGATGGCGGCTAAGCATGACTTCTTCAATGAGGTCTGCCGTGACAAGGGCGATCTGGCGGCGCAGATTGCCGCTTTCTCTGCCTTTACCGAAGGTATGCAGCTCTTCTCGAGCTTTGTCATGCTGCTTAATTTCACGCGCTGCGGCACGATGAAGGGCATGGGGCAAATCATTGCCTGGTCCATCGCGGACGAAACGCTTCACACTGAATCGATGACAAAGATTTTCCGTGAATACATTACGGAAAATCCGGAGTTATGGACGGATGAGCTTAAAGCCAAGATTTACGGTATCGCGGAAGTGATGGTTGATCTTGAAGACAAATTCATCGACTTGGCTTTCGGGGTTTCCGAAATGAAGCGCCTTACCCGTGAAGATGTTCGTGCCTATATTCGCTACATTGCTGATCGTCGGTTAATGGGCCTCGGTTTGAAGGGTATTTTTAAAAGTACGACAAATCCGCTTCCATGGGTTGATGCAATGCTGGGCGTAACCCATACAAACTTTTTTGAAAACCGCGTTGTAGATTATGCAAAGGGTGCTTTGACGGGGAGCTGGAGCCAGGTTTGGGGAAGTGTAAAACCATAAGCATCAAATAGATGCCCATCTGTTGCCTTCGCATCTGCCCTTCCGTTAGAGGGCAGTTTGCGAGGCACCTGGACCTGCTGATCATCAATTCATTTTAGGGTATGCGTTACAATTGACCATATTATTATGGCAACTCTATAGGTGCAAACCCTAAAAATGCGAAAAGAATTCAGGTCGAAAATTTTAATTCTCCAGCCGCCCAAGATTAACGTCTAACAAAAAGCCCTTATTTTGTTTTCATATGGGGCCTGTTAGGTTGAACTCTTGGTGAAGAATAAATCTTAAAAGAAGTCGACGCTTTTTTTCTCGTCCAGATATTTGAGTCCAACTCTGGGCGTGCAGCTAGTCCCAGAAAATCTGTGTAGGTAAGGGCAAACCTAACAGGGTAAAGAGATCTCGGATTTTCTTCTGGATTGCTTTTGTTTTCTAAGCAATGCGATCTTTGGGTTTATTAGCTTTCAGATAAAGAAGCTCCATAATGGCCTTCATTAAAGAATTGTTGGACGAGGCGGTGAGCAGCTGTTTTGATGCGTCGACATACCATACGCATCATCAGGCTCTGTGACCGGGCTTCACTATTAGTGATTTTTGTATGATTCGAAGGATCCATCTCGGAATGGAAGACTCTGGGAATCATCTGTCCAACGCTTCGGCATTAGCGCATAAGAAATCGAACTCAGAAGGCCGCAGATGAATTGGTGAATGCAATGCTCGAGCAACGGAAATAGATCTGCAGGAACGTTTGCTCAGAAGGCAATTGCTGGCAAGCCCAAAATCTTACTCTTTACACATCAATTAGATAATGGATGAGTTCCAGCAAGCATTTAATGTTGAAGCCTAGGAGAAAGAAAAAATCGATAGTAAACAATGAATCGATTTTCTGAATAATTTTGAAACCACGAAACAGGATGAATCTGTCGAGTCAGTCTCTGCCTCTTTGGTTCGGAGCTCTTGAGCTTAACAATCCGCTCTTAGCAAAGAACAACGGCTCCGGCCGTTGAGGTCCTCGCAAGAGGTTATTACGACGAAGCCCGGTGGTCTCAACACCGGGCTTGCCAACATGAGGAGATATGTGATGTTCGGAGCATCTCTGTCCTCGTGGGAGATTATGCCACACACGATACTCGTGTGCACCGGTGACATGCTTGGTATCTAACCACGACGCGGCGTTAAGCAAGCCGCAGAACGGCTCCTCCCGGACAGCGGAAACCCCAAAGGAAAAGAGGAGCCCAGCGGTGACTATTCGCCGGCAGAGCTGCCGCAGAACAATCGTCAACAGCCTTGGATTCACGGTGCAGTGGAGCGTGAGGAGGAAGCGTGTCACATCCAGAAGGTCACGCGCTGATTATCAGCACGATGGGTTCGGACAAAACCCGTTGCTTTGATCTTCTAATTTTTCGGACTTTTCTGCAAAACGGTCTTCATCATTAGTTGGAAGAGTGACCGGGATCTGCGCGGCGTCAGCATGACGCACTGGGGTCCGCTGATAGTTGGAGAATCAACATGCTGACACGAAAACTCTATCGCCAGATGCGTATGGTAGAGCCTTGTGCCGGCAAGGCAACTCGGCATCAGCTGCCGGAAAACCTGTTCAACCGTGAGTTCCAAGCTGATCGGCCGATGCTCCGCCTCGTTACTAATGTCACTTATATACCGTACTTCGAAACCGACGTGTGGCACTGAGGTTATCTGTCGCTCGTGCAGGACCTTTTTAATCGCGCCATTGTCGCTTGGGTCTACTCCAAAAAGCAGGATGTTCGGCTGGGACTGCTTTTATCAAGCCGAGGCTTGACTCCGGGAGCGATGCTCCACAGTGACCGCGGCAGTATCTACACGGCTCATGCATTCAGGGATGCGGCGGACGGCATGGGCCTGACGCAAAGTTTCTCGCGAAAGGTTAACTGCCCCACGACAATGCCACGATGGAGCGCTTCAACGGCCTCTTCCTGAGGATTTGACGTGAGTAGCCAGTAGTGATATGTAACGACTGGACGCGCTACGAGGTTGCATATTGCATAGCAGTGAGCGATCGTAAGGGACGATTTTCAATCGCCACGTCGATAAATTGAATAGGCCCAAACACATTTAAAATTTGCTTTTCCACCTGTCCAAAATTTCAATATCAGTTCATTTCCTATTGCTCAGGGGAATCGAGACAATAGGGGCTTCATCGACTAAACGCTTGTCGGTGCCATAAGAAAGCGGGAAGCCTGCGTATTGAGGAAATTAATCAAGAAATACTTTGGAATTGGGTCCCATTAGGTTTGGTAGACCTTGATTTAGATATAGCCCTTGGTGTGGGCTCAGCATAGAAGTACCAATAAGGACTATCGGACATGATATCTTCAATAATCTATATTTATATGATATAGATCATTTCATTGTAAACTTAATAGGGGTAAATATAAATAAAGTCATTACCGAGAATGATTTATATGGCAATCTTACAGAGAGGTTGTAGAATGAAATATAATAACAATTATCACGGCTATACTCCCAATTTAGGTATTGATGAGTATGTCCCATAGTTTAGAAAATGTAGTTTGAAGTGACTAATTAATATAAATAAGGAATGAAGATTATGAATAAAAATCAGTGCGTAACCGATGGCTCTTCTATCAATGTTTCAAATCTAGCTGAATTTATCACCGATAAATTAGAGGAATATATTTCAAACATCTTGAACGTCTATACATGGCCTTCTAACGGGAAAAGGTCAAATGGAAGGGAAACACTGGCGTTCAGAAGAACCATGAGTATTTGTTTTGGTCGTATTTCAATAAATAAAAAAAGCGACGATGATGTTCTTAATAAGAAAATTGAGTGGGTAAAAGAGGTTCTGGTTTGGGGCGGAATACATGGCAATAAGGAAGAAACTATAAAGGATTATGCCATTAATGCTTACGAGAATTTTGGTAAATATAGAACAGGAATTGCCTCATGGTCCAAAATTCTTGCCTTCCAAGATCTAGATAAGTACTTTATTTATTATTATCGCGTTTCATTTGCTTTAAATTATATGTTGAGCGAGTTACCCAACGATGAAGTTACGAAATATTTTTTTATGCCACCTTCCAGACGTGCAAATGCTAAAGAAGCACGTCAAAAACTAATTAATAAAATACGTGCAAAAATAAATAAAGATATCGTTAAAGGTAGTGTAAAACTTAATATTCAAGATAGTTACAGGAGTTATCTACAATTAATCAAAGAAGTAGTCAAATGTATCAACGAAAAACGCGAGCGCGTCAATAAAGAAAAAATTACAGGGCAAATGGTTGAAATGTCATTATTCATGATATTTCAATGTTATGAACAATCGATTCTCCATGAGGATTGAATAAGACTAATTAGAAAGGTCATAAAGAACGAGAGGCTAATTACACCAAAAGTGAATTTGAGTCCAGAAATCCCGGATAATAGACCCCGAACTCGAGTTATTAAGATTAAGGATCGGTTGTTTTGCTGAGCTAATCCCGTGAAAATGAACCAATAAGTTTTTACGGGATTTCTTTTTTTCGCAAAACGCTGCCTATGTCTTAATTAGGTATCTGTCAGCGGGATTGATGATGAGAAAGGCTAGCGACAAGTGGTATTTCACCAAGGAAACCAATGCCAGGGGCTTGTGCTACATCTTCGCCTATCAAACGCAGTGGGATCCGGTCGCTAAGAAATCAAGACGCTCAGCCCACAAGTATGTCGGCCGCTTAGCAGCCGATTCCGTCGTCAAAGCAAGGCTGCAGTCGCTGGCCGACATCGCTATGTCTTTTGTTCACTGCGCTAGCAGTCTTTTCCTTTGCGAATCAGTTTGATGAAGAATCACGATACATCGTGACTGAAATCGGTGTAAAGGAAGCTGTTAAATGAATCGAAAAGGTTGATATTTACGATAAAGTGTGTAAACTTGATAGCAAACACTCGGATTAACTATTTCGACTTGAGTGTATTTCCAATAATTACTGTGAAAAATTAATGCCTCACAGATCTATTCTCATATATTTGAATATTTTAATGATGATAAGAAAGATGTTGAAATTTCATTATTGGTCTCCTTTAATTTTAGCTCTCACATTTTTGAGTGGTTGCGGAGGCCGTGGAAATTTAGTCGGTAATTACTTTGCAGAATATCCAGATCCAACAAAATACACAGACCCAGTGGAATTATTGGAAGATTATCGTCAAGCGGATGATAAACACCTAATTAGGCTTAACCCGTTCTTCGGGAATCCCTGGGAAGATCTAGGGGTTGGTGAGTCATATTCTATCTATTGGTGCCCTGGCCCTTTTAAATCTCCAAATGATCTAGAGGAACGATTTGAAAGATTCTGCAAGGTTAATGGTGGAATAATCGTTGGGAATTGGTGCGTAAAGGATGGCGATAAACCGTTATATAAATTAGGGCTTTCAGATGCAACTGATAAATGTGATAAACCTCCTCAGATTACTGCAGCCATAATTCGGCCCAAAGGTAACGTATCGATTAACGATCCTGCTTGGAATAATCTTGCGCGTTCGTATGGGTTCCTGACAAAGTCGGAAATAGATATTTTGGAAGCTAAAAATGCCTATAGAAAGTTATCTGAAAAACATAAAATAGATAAGATGAAAACAGATTTACTAATTAAAGAGCATGAAATGATGGTGGAGATGCTCAAACCTTCTTCAATTGGTAAAATTGTATGCAGCAAAAATAAAACCAGATTATATGATAGTGTTGTTTATAATTATGGGGTTATTATTGGGAAGGCGGAAACTTCAAAAGGTATTCAAATATTGATTCAAATGCAAGGAAAAGTTATATCATATTACTCAAAGAGTCTTCAATCAGAACTAGTCCCTATACAGAATTCTTTGTCAGTCTATGGAGATTCTACGACTTGGGAATTTTGCGATGTGAGTTATTATTAAGCATTTCAAATATGGGCATCATCAACATAACTGATTGCTATCGGCAGGACTAAATACCTGCATACTCGATGTTGATGTTTAATAGATTTTTTAGTCTCAAAATCTTCCGGCAGCTGGCACTGTTAATCACAAAACGTAGACTTCAAGAACGACCTAACGATTCTCAAACTTGACGGATCAGATGAGGTGCAAATACCTCTAACAGGTCGTTCTTCATCTCATTTTCTGGATTTATCGAGATTCACTTTAATGAACGTGAACGCACCCGCAAGAAGGTCATGAAGTGTAGGGAAAGCGATGTGTTCATCTGGGCCTTCAACATGCTGAAGTCGGGTCATACAGCGGAGCCGGTGTCTCTTCCGAAATCTTCATGACTGTCGTTCAGCTCTAGTGCGTCGTAGTTTGATCGTGTTGGACTCCCCAAAGTTCCTATCTTTGAGAACTGCCGAAGATGACACGGTCACCTAGCGATATCAATAGACATTCCGACTGCTATCAGTGCTGTTCTGCGAGGATCACGAAAGTATACGGAGTATTAAAACAGCAACAACATTATTGGATGAGAAAATGTTCTGAAGAGCTTCTTCGTTGTTTTCATTACTGAAATCGCCTATGGCAATATAGTTGACGAACGATTACGCTGTCTATCAATTGCTGAAGCTCAATGAAATGCATAAAGTTGCAAGAAGTTCGGTATTTGAAGAACTTACTGTACGTACAGAAAACGTACGTTTGTTCCAACCAAATTTGTGTAGCTTGGAGATCACACCGGTGTTGGTCCATCTTCAAGCTCTGAATAAGAGTAGGAGCTCATTGAAATGAAGAAAACGTATATCGCCCTTGCTGTGGCTTCCCTGATGACAATCGGGGGGGGGTAGTAGCCGGTGAAGTTGCCTATACCAATCAGGATCTGGTGGGGGCAGGAGAAGATTTAACGACCAACTATGACAGCTCATATGATCGTATTGCCTATGTGAGCGATGGAAAAACGCACACAATTTCCGGATATAACACGATCACATGGACACATGATGATGCTCCTGATGGCAATGGGACGTTATTTGCCGGGAATAAGGCTGGAAGTAAACTAGATATTTCCGCCAATGCAATCAATATCACCACAATCAACAAAGATCAGGATCAGTATCCCAACTTGATCCATGCTTATGGCGCAACGGTTACTCTCAATGCAGTTGATAACATCAATCTGACCATCAGTGGTGACGGCGGGGCTTTGATGAGCCAAGCCAAGGAATCTGGCGCCTCACTCCTCAAAGTAGTTTCTTCTCAGGGGAGTATTTCAATTAAGTCGGATAGTTCTTCTGTTTTGGCAGAAGCGCTTACTGATAGCATCAAAAAAGATAAGTCAGAAGTGATCCTTTCGGCTGCTAAAGATGTGACTCTCACTTCTGGTAAAGCCGCTGTTTATTTAACAAACGCCGCGGGCTCTTGGAAGAGCGGGCAAGGTAATCTGTCCGTTGATATTCACGCTGGGGAAAAGTTAGAGATTAATGGTGTTAATGGTTTACTGCAGAATGTAACCACTGAGGGGGATACAGAATCCGGCGCTAAACTTACGGCTGGAAAGGAGATTGTTGTTAATACCACTTCCCATGCGGTTTATTTGAATAGCGTCACCACTGGAACCAATTCTGCAACAATCGCAGCCCCCAAAATTTCAATTACGAGTGAGAAAGGTTCGGCGGTCTCAGCAGTGAAAAATTCATCGATCTCGTTTGGGGATGGTGTTTCGGCAAACGAAGTTAATCTCACAGCCACCAACGGCTCGTCGGTTAATGTTGGTGACAGCGATTCTTCTGTCAGCTTCATTAAAAGTACTGTGAACGCTACCGGTAATGTTTCGTCTGACGGAAAGGTGAACCTTACTGATTCAAACTTCAATCTCAAGGATGGTTCAACCTTTACAAGTGATATGGTTGGTGGATCCAACTCCTCCATCACTATTAATAAACTCCCGGCTAAAGGTTCTGAAGTAAAGTCAGTTTCTATCACTACCAATAACAGCACTGGCTTGGTTGTGGCTGCTGGATCGACACTGAACGACAATTTCAATTCCGCAGAAGAGGCCGTTGCGGCTCTGAAAGACACTACCAGTATTGGCGGAGATGGTACTTACAGCTTTGCCGGTCAAAGTGGGGCGATTTCTGATGCCTTTACTGCTGATGATCAGGGCAATATCACCTCCCGCACGACAAACCAGTCGTTGGATGCATTTGGCAACTACAACGCCATGACGCTTGTCCAGTGGCGCAACGAAGTGAACCACATCAGCCAGCGCCTTGGCGACGTTCGTGATTCCTCGACGACGATTGGTGCTTGGGCTCGCGTCTACGGCTACGACAGCACCTACGACGACAATGTGTCGATTGACTTCAAAGCCAATTCGATTCAGGCAGGCGGTGACTACCGCATCAACAACACCTGGCTTGTGGGCGGCGCTTTCAGCTACACGGACGGTGAAGGCAAATTCTCGAACGGTTCCGCTGATTCTGACGGTTATTCGCTCGCGGCGTACCTTTCCGGGTTCTTTGACTGCGGCGGGTATGTTGACTTTGTGGGTCGCATTGGCCGTCTCTCAACGGACATCACTGCCTACAGCGATGCGAGCGAATTTAAGGGGTCCTACAACAACACGACGTTCGGACTTTCTGCTGAAGTGGGCTACCACTGGAAGCTTAACGACACGTTCTATGTTGAACCTCAGGCCGAACTCGCTTACGGCTTCGTAAAGGGTGATGATTTCACCGGCGTCAATGACGTCAGAGTTGAGCAGGATGACTTCCAGACGCTGGTTGGCCGTCTCGGTGCACGTATCGGTGCGTCCTTCGCTGACGGTGCCGGTACTGTCTACGCTCATGCATCCGTCAATCACGATTTCCTGGGTGATGCAGACTACACGGCGTCACTCGGCAGCGTTTCCCGCGATCTCAGCGTTGACATCGGCGGAACTTGGGTTTCCTACGGTATCGGCGCCCAGTTCAACACGTCGAAGAACCTCAATTTCTACGGCACCCTTGAACGCGCGAACGGTTCGGAATATCAGGAAGACTACCGTTATTCGGTCGGCATGAGCTATCGCTTCTAAGCCGCTCGAGTTTCAAAAATTAATCTCTGCCATGCCGCATTGGAAAGATGCGGCATCGCTTTCGCCCTCGGATCTTCGGGTTCGGGGGTTTCCTTTTAGATGGGAAAGCAGGAGGGAATTCTGATTTCCAGACAGTTATCCGCATATTTCTTAAGCAGATGGTGACAGATAACACTCTGCCATTTCACCCGTCCTCAGATCCTTTCAATTCACCGGAGAATCAGGCTCATCTCAAAAAGATTTATGCATAATTCGAGGTAGACAGTGCCATGATTATCACGCACGAACTGTTTAAGGAGTGATCAATAATAGAAATCTCCTGTTTTCGCTGCCTGAAAACATCAATCTCCCCGCCGGCGTTGGTTTCCTCTCCTGCAGGACGGGTGATTGTCTATGAAGAGAAATAATCTGGCTGGTTTTCAAGCCGCGTGACAGGAAGAAGCGCACGGTCTACTGCTCTGAGCCAGAAAGCCTGACTGGCGAGGTCAGCGTGCAAATGTTTCGCCGCAAAGTCGTTGGCGGGAAGCGTGGCGCTGTCAATCCATACTGATTTGAGGTTGGCTCCGGAGGCGCTGGATCCGTGCAGCTCGAACTGATCAGCCAGCACTTGTGAGAGCAGAAAACCAAAGGTGTATTGCCAATCGTAGAAGACGGGCTGCGTGCGATAGAAGTGCGTTTTATAGGCCCAGACATAGCGGTCTTCGCCCACTGAAGCGTCCCCAAAATAGTGACGCCATGACTCGACGGACAGTTTGTTTACCGTTTCGAGCGACAGCAGACCTTTCTGACGTTCAAGGAGAATGTGCTTCAAAAGACGGTGGCGCGCAGGGATCGTGAGCAGGCAGTTGGTGAGACGTTTGAGCATCTGCCAGCGGTGAAGTTTTTCCTCCGGCGTATTCTCCGCGGCACGCAGCAGCGACCGGGAAAGAACGGTTTCACAGAAGTTTCCGGCGAGTTCCGTCATTGCAAGCATCGGCACTCGCGCGGGAGCAGGGGCCTGGTGAAGCACCTGCATATGCCAGGCCGCGCCAAGGAGATGTGACAATGCCGCTTCGCCCGAGAGCGTGGGAAGATAGTTTGCAAGAATCCTGACGGCGTCGAGAGCCGGCAAATCATCACACCAAGTGCCGCCGGTTTTCATCGACTGACCATGTGCGTCAATCCAGCCCGAATGCGCAGCAGTGTCGAGGAATTTGGTGAATTCTGGGTCGAGCTGGGCAAAAGCCCGTTTTAGATCCTCAATGGCATCCCAAAAAAATCGGCCTTTTGTATATAGCGCGTCTGGCGACGGCGAGAGGAGATTCCAAACTCTCATTGGACCATCGCCGAAAGCGCGCTGCCGAAGCGAAACAGCCAGCCGGATGCGCGGCAGCCGGGCTTCCAAGGCATTAAAGAGTGCTCGGTAGACGCGCAGATCCATGCGTTCAGAACGCATGACATAGGGAAAGAGCTCTTCTCGGGCGAGCTTTAAGAGCGCAAGGTGAAATCCCGTGTGAGCGTTGAGAACATCCAGAAAGCTCGGAGAGTGCGATGCGAACCAAGCATTCATCGCCTCAAAAGTCGTGCGCCTCAATACAGGATCATCTGCATTTTTGAGGACTGCAATGCTTGCGCCGAACCCCTGGATACGCGAATGGCCGTCAGAGTCCTTGACATTGAGCGCCATAGTGCTCGTGAGATGGGTGTGCAGTGCGCGGACCGGTTCGAGCACCGATGCGGAAACATCATTTGCAAAGGACGCTTTGTCGGGCGGCAGGTCGTCGAGAATGGTGCCGCGCAGGCGTCTTGCCTCTTTCCAGAGACGCAGTTCAGGGTGAGCGCTAAAAATGGGGTCATTGGACGCACGCTCAGCGAGATCGCGAAAAATGGGCTCAACGAGCTTGTTGAGCTCTGCGGCTTTGTGTCCGATATCCCCCCTGGCTTTGACCGCTGCCGTATCCGCTGCAGAAAGACCAAGATGTGCGCGGCAGATCGTCCGCAGCGTCTTCACGAGGTCTTGGCCTCGTGCAAAGAGCTGGAGGACTTCCGGATAGGTTCCAGGTCTCTCGGCCGCGGCTGCCGTAGCTCCAGCCAAAGCGCCGAGCGTCACGTCAAGACTGAAGGAGAGTTCCTGAAACTTGGCGCTGCGGACGTTGGCCGCACCGTCGTCAGCCCAGGAGGGCAGGGCGTTGATCTGTTTCATAGAAAAAGCGGTGGTAGTAGAACCACCTATCGGACAAGGGTTAACGTCAGTGTGACAGAAATTGGATGGTGCTGGAAGGGGGCGGATCACCGCATTTTGCTCTGGCTCTAAGCAATGGGAGGTACGGGAGTACCCCCGGAAGCAGTCTGACCATCCCGACAAACCCTAGGCAGGGTGCAGGCGGCTGAGCAGAATGGAATGCATTGAAAGAGTGCAGCGGGCGTAAATACCCGGAAAAACACGACCCGGATCCTGGCTGCAGTCTGATCTCAGGAGACTTTCATGGCCGGAATTATCTTCGGTTGCATCATACTCGTCCTCGTCGGATGGGCGATCGTAAAAGGGAAGTACGCGCCCTTTATTCTCATTGCAAGCGGCGTTGCCATGCTTGCTTTCTCTGTTTTCTTTGATACGGGCACATTCATGCCCAAAAAAGCGCTTCCGACTGGAAACGACTACCTGAACATTATCGAGTTCATCCGCTACATGTTCTCGACGCGTCTCGCCGGCCTGGGTCTCCTCATTATGACGATGGTGGGTTTTGCCTCCTATATGACCCATATCGGTGCGAATGATGCTTTTGTGAATATCGCGATCAAGCCGCTTTCAATCATCAAGAGCCCTTATGCGCTGGTGTTCCTGGCCTTCCTTCTCGGCAAGGCGGTCTCCATGGTGATTACCTCCGCAGTTGGTCTCGGCGTGCTGTGCCTGGCATTGATGGGCCCGGCGCTTGCAGCCCTCGGCATGAACAAGAAGGCAATCGGTGCGGTTTTTGTCACCTCCGGTGCAGCCTCACTCGTTCTCATCGGCGGCTCAACTGCGGCTGCGGCGAAGGCTTGCTCGCTCTCGATTCTTGATTACGTTTTTGTATTCAAAATTCCTGCAGCGCTTCCCACCGTTCTGGTTATGGGTCTTGCCCATGTTTTCTGGCAGAAGTATCTCGACCGCCGCGAGGGCTGGAATCCCCAAGAACATATGGGTGAGCAGCTTGTCTTTGAAGGCGAGGATGTGAAAAAGCCGAGCACTGCGGCGCCGAAGTTCTACGCCATCCTGCCTTTCCTGCCGATGATCTTTGTGGTGGTTTTCTCCCGCTACTGCATCGACTCCATCAAACTCGACATCACAACCCTCATGTTCTTCTGCGTTGCGATTGCGATGATTTGTGAAGCTGTGCGCTGGCGCGGCAGCATCGAGAAATTGGGGGCCGGACTAAAGGCGTTTCTCATGTCCATGGGTAAGGCCATGTCCGGTGTGGTGGCTCTCGTTATTGCAGCCGGTATTTTTGCCGAAGGCTTCAAGGCACTCGGCATGGTGGATGCGATCGTTAACCTCTCGAGCTCAGTCGGTGCCGGTGCGATCGGCATGTCCATCCTTTTCGTAGTGATCACAACGCTCGTCACCATCATTACGGGTTCGAACGGCGCGTCCTTTTACCCGCTGATCGAAATGGTGCCGAAGATCGCCAAGGACATGGGCGTCAACCCGGTGATGCTCGTTTTGCCGATGCATCAGGCTTCAACCATTGCCAGACCGCTTTCGCCCGTTGCCGGCGTTGTGGTCGCCATTGCCGCAATGCTCAAAATGTCGCCGCTCGAACTCGTTAAGCGTGCAAGCGTGCCTTCGATCGCAGGCCTGATTGCTCACCACATCTTCGCTTTCTGGCTCTCTCTTTGATTGATGTCTTCGACGAATAGGAAATAACAAAAAATGACGAAGGATCTGCAGAGCATTCTTCAGGCTCCTGAATGGTCGATGGATGACGCCTACGGCTCGGTCGGTTCAGAGAGGTGGAATCGAAGCATTGAACGCGCTGCGGCGCTTGTAAATGCGCTCCATTCCATGGAACGGCCCGTTGCCCGTGAGGCGCTGGCTGATCATTTCAAAGAGTTCGATGAAGCCAATACATTAATTTCGTCGCTCGCTGCTTTTGCGAAGTGTCAGGGGGCAAAGGACGCGGGTGATGAAGAAGCTTCTGCAGCAGCAGGTGCTGTGGGTACGCTCCAAGTCAAACTTGAAGCCGCGGCACTGCCGCTCTTTGAGGCGGCTGAAGCCCTGCCGGCAGACGATGCGCTTTGGCAGTCATCTCCGCTCGCTGATTGGCGCTTTGTGATTTGCGAGCGAAAAAATGAGTGGCACCGAAAGCTCTCGCCGAGCGATCGTGAGTGGCTCTCTGAGTTTGAAGAAAAGTGTTTTCTGCCGCTTGGGGCTGTTTTTAAGACGCTTCAAAAAGGGGTTGACTTCGAGGCTGAGAACAGTCAGGGCGAATCTGAACGTATCCGTGCAGCCAAGCTCGTCTCCGTCATTAAGGGGGCGCCTGACCGGACATTGCGCCGAAACGTAAATATTGGTCTTGCGAAGTCCTATGGCGAACGAGCGGAACTTTACGCAGCGCTTCTCAATGAACTTCATGGCTTCCGGCTCGCCGCTTTCGGGCGTGCAGGCGTTGATGCCGTGGATGTATCTCTCGCGCAGAACCGCATGAGCCGAGGAGCGCTTTTTGCCATGCGGGAAGCGATTGTGCGCCATCTCGACGAGATTCGGGAGGCGGTACGGCTCAGAGCGCCTTATTTCGAAAAGGATGCGCGCAGGCTCGCCGTGTACGATCTGATGGCGCCGGCCCCCCAGCAGGGCAAAAACGCGGTCCCAGCGCTGATTCCTTATGCCGAAGGCATTGACATTGTGAAGAAGGCTTTGGGCGCCGTAGATCCGGAAATGTCGGATTTCATCGAATTGATGCTTCGCAGCCGCTGGGTCGATGCGGCGCCATCGGACAAGAAAATCGGCGGAGCCTTTTATTCGCGCTTCAATGAGTTTCGGATCCCGCGCGTCTTCTCGAGCTATATGGGCACTATTACAACCGTGCTGCAGCAGGGACACGAACTCGGGCATGCCTTCCATTACTGGATCATGCGCGATCTTCCCGTGGTACAGACGGAATTCCCCATGACGCTCACCGAAACGGCAAGCACCTTTAACGAGGCTTTGGTTCGGCGCTACCTTCTTGAGCATGCCGCGAGCGACGCCGAGCGTTTCTCCATGCTCTGGCAGGAGCTGCGCAGCGCCGCGAATTTCCTCCTCAACACGATGGTGCGTTTTGACTTTGAATGCGCCTTTATTGAGCAGCGAAAGACGGGAGTGGTCCCCGCCAAGCGCTGTGTCGAACTGATGCGCGAAGCCTGGGGAAACTGGTACGGCGATTCGACCGATGGGGCTGATGATTATTTATGGGCCTATAAGCTCCACTTCTATAAGACTGACCAGCTTCTCTACAACTATCCGTACACCGTGGGCTATCTGCTTTCCTCGGGGCTCCTTGCCGAACTCGATAAGCGCGGTCCTGATTTCATGCCTTTTTACCGCGCAATGCTGCGTGATACCGGACGCGACACGGTCGACGGCATCGTGCGGCGTCACTGCGGTGCGGATGCTGCGAATCCCGCTTTTTGGGAAACCGCCATGCAGGCGCCGCTCGCCGCCGTGAAAGCGTTCGCGGCGCTCAGCAGCAAATGACCGATATGAAGCACTCTCAAATCCAAAACTTCAACCGTTTCCAAAGGAGGAAAACCATGAAGCATACTGCACTCCACCTTGCAGTCTTTGGTGTTCTGGTCGGCGCAGCTCTTGCTGCGCAAGCGGCCGATGTTCAGATTTACGGCCGCGTCGATGCAGGCTTTCTTTACGAACATAAGAAAGGTGAAGACACCTTTACTCAGAAGGCTGGCGGCCGTGCACACAACCGAATCGGCTTCAACGTCGTTGAAGATCTCGGCAACGGTGTGAAGGTGAAAGCTTATTTGGAGAACGGCTTTTACATCGACAACGGCCAATTTGATGACAGCAAAGTGCTCTTCAATCGCCGCTCGATTCTCGCTCTGCAAGGTTCATTGGGTGAAATCGGCTTCGGCCGCATGGGCACGGTTCAGTCCACTGTGGCGCCTTATACCATGGGCCTTATCAAATATGATCCGTTCGGGACGTCATACGGCAATGCTTCAATTGGATCAACTTTCTCCAATACGAGCCGGACGAACAACACCGTAACTTGGGTCTCACCTACGCTGAATGGGTTCCGTGTGGGGGCTTCCTATTCTTTAGGCGATAAGTCTGACGACCTTTATGCAAATCTCGCCGACCGCAGACATACGGGTGCGCTTGCTGTGGACTACACCGGCAAGGATGTGTACTTCAGCCTGAACTACGGCAATGTGGATTACGGCAACCAAGAAGCGAAGTCCAAGGATTCAAACGGGCAGGCGATTTCTTTTGGCGGCTGGTACCGCTTCATTCCGGAAGCAAGAGTCTTCTTTGGTGCTCAGTATTCAACCCATTGGGAAAAGGGTGCCGGCCTCTCGAGTTCAAAAGTGACAGTGGCAACGGCTGCTGAACAAAACGATGGGTGGGAGGGCTACAGCCTTCTGCTGGGTACGGATTACGTGATCGGGAGCCACAAACTGATCGGCGGCGTTCAGTACTACGACGGCGAACTCAGCGGCAATTCCGACTACAACTTCCGCCGCACCGTTTTTTCGGCTGCTTATGAGTACAAATTGGCGAAGAAGGTCTGGCTCTATTTTGCGGCGACACATTCCGTGGGCGGCGGGGATCTGAAAGCGGCTGCAGATAAGGAGGGCCTCACCAAGACTACACAAGTCTTTACGGGTCTCAACTTCAATTTCTGATGAGGTTTATTCGGCGCGCTTGACCGGCCAGCATAGAAACGCTTCCTTTTTGGAGGCTCCCCCTTCTTAAGGGCAGTGAAGGTGTGCCATTTTATTTGTCAACGCTAAATTGACATAACCTATAAATTATTAAAAGCACGCGAGGGAGGTGAAGAGCTCTCTCTTGCAAGGCAATCAGTGCATTCTCTTCAATCTTGATGAACTTCGTGTTTCCAGTCTTTGGCTGGGATCACGAAGTTTTTTATTATCTGCCATATCGTAATTAAGAATGTTTTTTTCATGATTTATTAAATATTGATATTTGTTATTATTGCTATATGAAATATGTTTCTGCATTATAAAAATAAGTGATGACAGGCCGGTTTTGAGAACTATTTAATTGTTTTCATGCGCTGTCAACATATTGATGGTTTCAAGGACTCATATAAGAAGATGCGTTTGATAAAGACGCAGAGAGGAGGTTGTACGAATGTGTGCTGACAGGCTGCATCTTTAAATCCTGTATTACTGACAAATATTAAATTTCTTTATAAATAACAGAATGTTGTGATGAAGGTGGGCCTGCCTTGGAAGTTATGTATCAACTCATAGTTAATATCTAACAATAAAATTCTTTTATTAGATACATGAAGCTAACCCCTAGAAAACAATAAAAAGTTAAGTAAATCCCATGCACACTAATGCTATAAGTTTACGTTTATAAATTTTTAAATCATTTAAGACTAATTTCGTGCAAGTTGTGCTTTCGAAAGGAGGAAAAGTCAATATTTCTTGTGAGATGTGTATGTTTTTTGGCCGCTAAACGACGGCATGGAATACCCTTTGACTCTGGTTTAAATTGATTGATGTCAATATTAATGAGGAGGGTAATGACAGGATTCATTTTGTCTTTTGCTGCGTGAGTAGGAAAGACAAGGACCAACCAAAAAATATTCCCAGAGGACAATGAAGATGAATAAGACCTTCAAGACGAAGTGGAGTTCGTCGCGTCAGCAATATATTGTTACCGATGAAAAGCGTGTTCTCAAAGGTAAAGCATCCAAGAATACAGTGACCTTGGCTATTGCAGCCGTTCTTGCAATCGCGTCCGGCACTTCTGCGGCTGCGTATGTGGAAAAAGGTGTTGTAGGCAATCAGGCATCGTGGGAAAGTGCTGAATATCAAAAGGACTGGGGACTGGCGGCGATGAATGCCTCAAGTGCCTATTCTCTCGGCTTTAGCGGTCAGAATGTGGCTGTCGGCGTCATGGATTCCGGTGCTCTTTTACAGAAGCATCCTGAGTTGGCTGGAAATCGCTTTCATGCCTCTTCAGCCCAGGGCAAGTACGGCTCGACCGGTAATCGTTATCAGACAGGCGTCAGAGGAATAGGCGACGTCTTCAAAAACGGTGATTACACGGAGGGCGAATCCTTTAATTTAGACGGCAACTTTATTGCCGAAAAGAACGACACTCACGGGACGCACGTGACGGGAACTGTAGGTGCCAATCGTGACGGCAGTGAATTTCATGGCGTAGCTTGGGGGGCCAATGTCTACGTCGGCAACTCCGGCGGAACGGACAACACCAACTATGGTCCATTCCAAGATTACAAGTACTTCCATGCAGCTTGGTCGTCTCTCGCGCAGGATTTAATTGCCGCAAATGGTACTGAACGCGGCGGTGTCATCAACAATTCCTTTGGTACCAATCTTCGTTATGGTGCTTCGGGCGGCACGTCGCTTCCAGTGAACTCTACTGCGCAGACGGAATATGAATACTTCCTCTTTAAGCAGGTCTATGGCGATAAAAAAACGTTTGTTGATGCAGCTTGGGATGCTGTTAAAGGCACCAATGTGGTTCAGGTCTTTACAACTGGCAACCGCGATTTTGCCAACCCTTACTATCGCCCGCTGTACCCGTATTTTTCCCCCGAAGCAGAACGGAACTGGATTGCAGTAGCTGGTCTGCAGAAGGATGGTGTCGGAACTGACGGTAAAGACACGTATAAATGGATCTCAAACTTCAATGAAGCTGGCAATGCGAAGTGGTGGACTATTGCAGCGCCGGGGCGTGATATTTACAGCAGTATCGTCTACGACGATCACTACGAAGATACTGATGCCCTGCATCCTCTGGGCACGCCGGGATATGCCTCTTACGGCGGTACATCCATGGCGGCGCCTCACGTCTCTGGTGCTATGACTGTTCTAATGTCTCGCTATCAGGATATGAATGCTATCCAGGTCCGCGACATCCTTTTCACGACGGCGCGCCATACTAATACGGACGGCTCTCTCTTCACTGGTTGGACTGCTGAAGACGGTGTGCCTGATGTTCTTTACGGTTGGGGTACGCCCGACTTGGATAAAGGCATGTTCGGTCCCAGCCAACTTCTGGGCAAGTTCGAATACAAGGTTAACAACCTGGACGTATGGTCGAACGACATCAGCCAGAAGGCTCTCGATGCACGCAAAGTTGAAGATCAGGCCTGGATGAAGGCCACAACGAACGGCACCGATACATCGGCAGTCTATGAGCTCGGTGAGGCTTATACCGGTATGAAGAATATCGAAAATGCCGTTATCAGCAAAGAAGATGCTGAGAAGTGGCGGCATGAGTACTACAAGAAGCGCGCAGAAGCCATCCAGAATAAGATCGACAATGGTCTTTATGACGGATCGCTGGTTAAGAACGGTGACGGTACGCTTGTTCTGACCGGCAACAATACTTTCCGCGGCGGCGTCACTCTGAATGAGGGCAGCCTTTATGGTTTCAACGACTCCTTCGGTATCACGGAGACCGCTGCGGGCAAGTCCAATGGCCTGGTCACCGTGAACGGCGGCAAGTTTGGCGTTATCAATAAGTACGACGACAAGCTCACACTGAAAGGCACAATCACTGACGGCGCATCTGATCATTCCGTCGATGCCGTGATCAATGCCGGCGGTACATTCCTTGTAATGGCCGGTCAGGACGTTGAGATGGGCACACTCACCTTCAAGGACGGTGCAGGCTACAGTGTCAGTTCGACTGACATTGATGTACTGAAAGCCGCTTACGAGGGTAATGCTCAGACGGGTACTGTGAAGCTCGATAAGCTCACAGGTCTTGATGCTGCCGCTGCGAACCCCGACTATGCGCTCTTCAAAACTGAACTCACGTTCGACGAGACGAGCTCAATTCTGACAGGTACGCTTTCGGCAGATAAGAATGTCTCATTAGCAAACTATGGGTCTGGCAACGGCCGCAAGATCGGGCAGGCGATTGATGCTGAACGCACCGGCGCTCTTTTCGAGAGCCTCCTCAGTGCCTCGAAGGCTCAGGTCGAATCGACCTATGCGTCTCTGGGTGACGATTTCTATCTCAACAGCCGCAATGCTTCCATCGTCAACGGCTTGACCCTCACACGCGCGGTGAAGGATCAGGCTGCCGGCATCGGTGAAGGCCGCGTTGTTGAAATGGCCGACGGCAATGGCCGTCTATGGGCGACGGGCATCGGTGCCTGGAGTTCCATTGACTACGGCAGCTCTGACATGGACAGCAACTTCTATGCCGGCCTTATCGGCGCAGAGGTTGATGTCGCGGATTCGACCAAGATCGGAGTTTTCTTTGGTGCTGGAACAACGGAGAACAAGGCGGGGAGCTTCAAGGCTGAAAGCAACGACATTCATGTTGGGCTCTATGGTCTGACGAACGTTGAAGACATCGCTTCAATCCATTATGGGTTCATCTATACCCATCAGTCTGTCGATGCGAACCGCACGCTGACCGTCAAGGATCTGGCGGGCTACAACAAGTGGTCGGGCGACGCTGATGTTACGCAGATCTTTGCTGAAGCTGCCTTCAAGGGTTTCAACACTGCGGCGTATTCAGTGGAACCTTACTTCGGCCTCGCATGGATTCATGCTGAATCAGACGGTTATTCCGAATCTGTCGGCGGCATGACTTTCACAACGAATCCTGAAGATCAAGACCTGCAGGTGAGCTCGCTCGGTATTCGAGCCGGTGTGCCGTTCAGCTTCGGTGCTGCCAAAGTTACTCTGAAGGGCGATCTTGCCTGGAACCGCTTTTTCGGCGATACCGAAGCTGAGGCCCGCATGAATCTCGCCGGTTCGGGTACAGCCTTGATCAAAGGCGGAGAGCTCTCCGACATGGCGACGGTTGGTCTGGGTGTCGAAGCTCAGCTCAGCAAGACTGCCACGTTCGGACTTTCCTACACGGGTGCTTATGATGGCGATGTAACTATGCACGGTTTGCGGGCCAATCTGCGCTTTGCCTTCTAACTGATAACGCCTTATTCGAACTGGTCGACGTCTTGAAACGGCGACAGGGGAATTAGGCGATTAAAGAAACAGGACCGCTTCAGTTTGAAATGACTGAAGCGGTCTTTATGAACGCCGGCAGGGCTGGAGCAATGTTCAAGGAATAGGACTACATCGGGGTTGGCAGCCAGATGGTTCGTGGCGTTTGACCGTTGGCCGAACAAGCACTGAAGATTCAAACGTCACGCCATTCATGTTCATATGGCGAAAGGCTTTCGAGCCCTTTGCGCGTGGGTGCATAGAATGAACGATATCGAGCGTCTAGATCAGCGTCTGCTGCTGACGGAGTCTGACAAAGGGCACAACGCGAAGCCATATTGAATTTAGAAAGCCCAATCAAAATTATCAGAATTGTGTTTGCACTTGGCGATTGGGCTGAGACTGACAGCAGCTGTCTGGAAGCAGAAGAGGCTGCAGCTGACAATCGCCGCCAAATAGGTGTATATTCATTCTCCATTAAATAAACACATGTTCATTTAATGGAGAATGAATGTCATGCAGCGCAGAACTCTTCTGACTTCCGCCGTTGGTGCGGCAGTTGCAGCAACCTTTAGTACGTCTGCAGGAGCCGTGCAGAATCGCGTTACTGGATCACTGCCCAATGTGATTGATAAAAACATCCGCATTTATGGCAACGACGCTTATCCCGTGCCGCACCGTCGTGCCATGGAGATCGGCGCCGTGCGCGCCCGCATGCCGCACGACTTCGTTCCGGGCAGGCGTTTTCTGCTTAAAAAGGGAGAAATAAGAACACCAGGCGGAGCGCCGCTTGAAAGCGATGTTGTGCTTGAAGAAAATGTGGCTCTGAAGATGCGCGACGGCACGACCATCTATACCGATGTCTTCCGCCCAAATGATGACGGCCGCCATCCCGCGATTGTGGCCTGGAGTCCCTACGGCAAAACCGTGGGCGGTCAGCGTCTGGATGATGTCCCCAAACGTTCCGGCGTTCCGCAGAATGCTGTTTCTGGGCTCGAGAAGTTTGAGGGCGCCGATCCGGCATTCTGGACAGCGCAGGGCTATGTTGTGCTCAACCCTGATTCCCGAGGCGTGGGGCATTCTGAAGGCGATATTTCCTACTGGGGGCGTCAGCTTGCTGAGGATGGATATGACTTCATTGAATGGGCGGCTGCGCAGTCTTGGAGCAACGGCCGGGTCGGCATGGCCGGCAACTCCTGGCTAACGGTTTCGCAGTGGTTTATCGCTGCAGAGAATCCTCCGCACCTTGCAGCCATTGCGCCGTGGGAAGGTTTCTGCGACCACTTTGAAGAACCGGGCACGCGAGGCGGCATCCCCGAGCCCGGGTTCCCGGAAGTGATTATCAAAACCTTTGCCGGTCCGAACTACATTGAGGATCAGCCGCGGATGATTGCCACGCACCTCATAAAGGATGCGTATTGGGAAAACATGGCTGCGCGTTTGGAAAAAATCCAAGTGCCCGCTTATGTGGTGGCGAGTTATACCAATCCGGTGCATACACACGGCTCGTTTGCCGGCTTTATGCGGATTGCCTCCAAAGACAAGTGGCTTCGCGTCAACAACACCAATGAATGGTATGACCTTTATTCACCGAAGTACCGTGCGGAATTGCTGGCCTTCTTTGACCGTTATCTCAAAGGCATGGACAACGGATTTGAAAAGACGCCCCGCGTGCGTTATTCAGTGCTCGACTCGGGCGGCACCGCAGAGCGGGTGGATGTGCCTGCTGAGAACTGGCCGCTGCCGGAAACTACGCTTAAACGTCTGTATCTGGCCGAGGACGGTCGACTGACGGAGTCTCTTTCGACGAATGCCTCGTCCCTGCAGTACGATTCGGCCTCCGGAAGCGTCAAGTTCCGCTACGTCTTCCCAGAGAATGCCGACGTGGTGGGATATATGCGTGCGAAGCTCTGGATGGAGACGCCCGAATCTGACGATATGGATGTTGAGGTGGTTGTCCGCAAAGTGTCGCCGACCGGAGAAGCCCTCCATCGTCCGATTCCAGAGTTTATTGCCCCCGATGCTGTCGCAACGGGAAGACTGCGTGCTTCAATGCGTGAACTCGACGCCAAGCGCACGACAGAGCTCGAACCTTTTTATGTCTACAAACACCCGAAGAAGCTCCGTCCTGGCGAACGGGTACCGCTCGACATTGCCGTTTGGCCGATGGGCGAACATTATCGAAAAGGGGAGGTCTTGGAGCTCGAGGTGCGCGGCGTGAAGATTGTGCCCACGACCTTTGAAATGGGATTTGGCCGTCATCCCATTCCGGTGCCGGCTGCCGGCGGAACCTATGATCCGCTGCACCCGCCTGTCATGGAGGTGTTGGGAGGTGATGTGCCGGTGCCTGCGAGTGTTTCGGCAGCGACCGTGCCGACGCCGGCTTCGGCCAATCACGGCGCTCATATCGTTCATTTTGGCGGCGCCAATGATTCGTGGCTTCAAATTCCAATTTTGAAGATTTAAGCTCATAGCGGCCAGTTCTGAGCCTCGAGGCGTTAGAGTTGAGTATTCCATCGTTCCGGCTGAATCAAATGAGCCGGAGCGATGGAGCTGCTTTCATTTTTGAATGCCTGCATATTGAGGAACAGAGCATTATGGACTCCAGCGCAAGACCAACGCAGACCGAAGGAACCGCCCGCCGCCGCGGCAGACGTCCGGCCTCCGAAGTTTCGGGCCGCTCAATACTGCTTGAGACGGCGCAGCGTCATTTTTCACGCTGCGGGTTCGGGGGCACGTCGCTCAGAGCGATTGCGCGGGATGCCGACGTGACGCCGGCTTTGGTTTGCCAGCTTTTCGGCAGCAAAGAGGGACTATATGACGCGCTCCTAGAGAAGCTCGCCTTAGATCAGCAAACACAGCTCACCGAACTGGTTCGTCTCGCGGACCTTGCAGAACGTCACCCTAAAGCCGCATTTGAACGCTGGGTGCAGATGCTGGTTCAAATTGGTCCCGCCATTTCGGATGTTCCTGCATTGCTCATGCATGAGGTCGACCCCATGCCTGAGGAACACGACAATGGGGAAAGCCGCATTCCGCGCATTACTGAAAAACTGGTGCGGCCTTTCAAAAGAGCCTCCATGCCCATACTGAACAAGGCATTGGAAGCAGGCATTATTCGCGGTACCTCTCCGGACCTGGTCTTCTCCCTCCTGATGGGGGCCGTTTCTGCGACGCTGCTGGCGCCGCAGATATCCGGGGAATCCGCGGCAGCAAATAGGGATTTTCGCGAACGAGCAGCGGAGAATCTTTTGCTGCTGGTTTTGAAGTGAGATTTTCGCTCACCATAAATGATTGGCCGGAGGGATGCCAAAACCATCGGGTTCCCCGAAATGGAGACCGCCGTGCTCTGCGGCTGGATTTTGTCCTCACGCCTTTAGCAATTGCGGCATTAGGCCAAGAAGTCCAGCCGAAAGCTCGAGATCAAGCGGTTATTTGGCAGCAGTGGTTTGAGTTTGGCTTTGGAGAGGCTTCTTTTCTTCCTCGGAAGAAGGTTCTTCCGTTTCGTCGTTTTTGGGAATGATGAAGAAGTTCACACGGTCCTTTTCGACAAAGAACGGGGGGTTCAATGCTTTCTCCGGCGCCGGGCCCTTGCGGGTATTGATGTAGGCGTAGACATACTCTGGGAGGTCAGGCGCCGCAGCCATCATGGCCTTTGCCCAGTCGAATTTCGGCTTCAAGACATCGTCGCGGAACTTGAGCTGAACTTCCTTGCCTTGGATATACCAGACTTGAATCTGCGGGTCGGTGAAGCGCGGCGTTGAAATCTGCGGTGCGAAGGTCCAAAGGCCGAAATTGACAATTTCAATGCCGCACTGACCCATTCCCAAGAGGGTGTCCTTCCAAGGTTTGCATCCCAATTCCTCGTTGACGACTTCAATCCCAGCTTCATTGTTGCCGGTCCACTGTTCGTCGATATGGTATGAAATCTGATAGTTCTTGAACTGATCCTGCTTCTTGAGTGATTCAGCGATGGCAGGGATGGCCTTATCAACGAAAGCGTTGACGGCGGCTTTCCTGTCCTGAGCTTCTTCGGCGCGGACGTATCCCACCAAGCTGTCGGGCGTCGGATCGGTCGAGGGCAAGAGGAGCGACTGTGCGAGCCAGAGACCGAAGCCGATGTTCCAGTCGGCGGTTCCCGAAAGGATGCCGCTGCCCGCAACATTCCCGTGGAGTGCCCCCCAGACGGCGCCGTCAAGCAGCATCGATCCATCGCTCGTCAGCTTGACGTCCTTCGGCGCAGGGCGATCCATGATGTGCTTCACGCCGAATTCCGTTGCGAGATTATTCGCTCGGCTCAATTTTGGTTGATACTGATATTCGGACGTGTGCTTGGCGGCTCTTTCGGGATCGACGGGGCCGGTAGAAACGCAGCCGGAGAGGGCTGCTGCGGCGGCAGCAGCTGTCAAAGAAAGAAGAAGGGCGGATTTATTCTGCATGACGGGCGGATTTAAGGATTGGGCGAAGTTTTTCTTCGGTGAAAACTATTCTGTGTGCCAATCAGCGATTTCTATCGACACAATAGCGGCCAATCATACAACAAATGTATACGTAAGCATTATTTGTAATCCTGAGCCTCAGGGGGCTTTTGAGATCATTTCTGACAATCGGTGTTTTTTCTCGTTCTGAAGGGAAAAATGAAGGCTTTATTCGGCGGGGAGTGCCGCTCCCCATGGACCTTTAGGGAATGTTTCCGCGATTTCTCGAGCCATAGAAACGAGGCGCATCAAGGCCGGCGAGGCGGTTTCAAGCGAAGGCAGGGCCAGTCCCAGCGCAACGCGTTCCTGCGGATGAAAGGGCTTTAGGACAACATTGCCTTTGAGGTTGATGCTTTGCAGGCGGTTGTTGACCGAAACGCCCAGTCCGGCATTGACCATGGCATAGGCTGAATACGGGTCATTCGTTTGCAGATGAATTTTCGGTTCAATTTTGTGGCGGGTGAAGAAGTCATCAATGTCCGAATTGTGATGAAGCCGCGGATAGATGAAGGGTTCTTCGGCAATTTGCCTCACGGTAACGCAGTCGGCTTGAATCAAAGGATGGCCGGGCGGCAACAGCGCCACAAACTCTGTTTCCATCAGTGGGAAAAAGTCGCCGTCGTAGGAGTGCTGAGAAAGAAAGGCGCAGTCGAGCGAGCCGTTTCTCAGCCGCTCGATGAGTTCGGCATCTGCACCTTCAACCGTTGAAAGCGTGATGGCCGGATAAGCATCGGAAAACTGCTTGAGGAGCTGCGGCAGCCAGGTTGTCGAAATGCTGAAATAGGAGCCGATGGTGAGTGAACCCGTTAATAGTCCCTTCACAGCGGCAATTTCCTCGTGCACGCGGCGTTCGGCGGTCATCAAATCTCTGAGGCGGGCGATGATGGGTTCAGCGCCTTTGGCCGGCACCACGCCGCGTCGGCCTCTGAGGAGAAGCGTTGTTTTGAGTTCGGTTTCGAGCGACGAGATCTGACGGTTGAGTCCCGACTGCGTCATGCTGAGTTTTTCGGCTGCGAGCGAAAAGGTTCCGCATTCAATGGCGGTGAGGAGGTACTCAACTTTTTCCAGATTCATCGAACGTCAGCCCGTGAGGGAGCAGGATACTTATAGTGAGTATTTTGCATATCACATGTTCATTCAGGGCATTTTACGCACAAGGCCCTTCGGCATAAACTTCTTTTCCATCGTTGAATTCAGATTCTTTTTCCCCATTCTTACGGAGCTTATTTATGCTGAACTTTGCCTGTGACTATCTCGATGCCGCACACCCCAAGGTATTCGAGGCGCTTATGAAAAACAACTTCGTGAAGACAGGCTGCTATGACGAGAGCGAAAGCGACTGCTTTTGCAATGCTGCCCGTGAAAAAATTCGCGCTGCCTGCGGCGTGCCGGATGCTGAAGTTCGTTTTCTTTCCGGCGGAACGCAGACCAACAAGGTGGTGATCAGCACGATGCTCAAACCCTGGCAGGGCGTGATTGCGGCCCGAACGGGTCACATTGCCGTGCATGAGGCTGGCGCCATTGAGGCCTCCGGTCACAAAGTGATCGAGATTGCTGAACACCAGGGCAAAATTTCTGCCGAAGCGGTCGATAAGGTTTTTCGCGCTTGGCACGGTGACGGCAACCGCCTTCACATGGTGGAGCCGGGCATGGTCTACATCACGCAGCCGACGGAATACGGCACCGTCTATTCGCTCGCGGAACTGACTGCACTTTCGGAGGTCTGCCGCCGCTGGGGCGTACCGCTTTATGTTGACGGGGCACGGCTTTTTTATGCATTGGGTTCCGCCTCGAACGATGTGACGCTCATCGACCTGGCTCGTCTGGCCGACGTCTTCTATATCGGGGGAACCAAGTGCGGTCTGCTCTTCGGCGAGGCGGTTGTGTTCCCCAAGGCGGGCACGGTGCCGGGGTTCTTCACGCTGATGAAGCAGTACGGCGCAATGCTCGCCAAGAGCAAGGTGCTCGGCATCCAGTTCGATGTGCTCTTTACGGAAGAGCTTGGCCTTGAGCTCGGCCGTCACGCCGTGCTTCAGGCCGACCGCATCCGTGAAGCACTGACGAAGAAGGGCTGTGAACTGCTTTTCGGCAGCACGACCAATCAGATCTTCCTGCGGCTCACCAATGCGGAAGCCGATCGTCTGGGTCAGTCTGTAGAGATGAGTTTCTGGGAACGGCTTGATGATGAGCATGTGGTGAAGCGCATTGCCACTTCATGGGCAACGGACCCCAAGGAAGTGGATGCATTGATCGCGCTCTTTTAAGCGCCGCATCTCGATCTCGTCACATGCCTCACTGTGGCTGACTGCACGGCGGCGGCCTGAGGCCGAACGCTAAAACGAACGGCGGGCGCCTTCTTTTGAGGAGGCTCCCGCCGTTCTTTTTCGATCTCCGATTCGGAAAATGCTTCAGGGTTTCGAATCAGCTCCGCCGCCAGGCATGAAACTTCTCACGGAGCGTCTCAAAAAGCGTGAAGAGGAACGGGATAAAGAAGATCCCGATGAGCGTGGCCGAGAGCATGCCCGCGAAGGTCGTGATGCCGATGGCCCGACGGCTCGCGGAGCCCGCCCCTGTCGCGAACACCAGCGGCAGGACGCCGAAGAGGAAGCTCCAGGCTGTCATCATCACCGCGCGGAAGCGGATGGAGGCGCCTTGCTTGGCGGCTTCAATGATCGAGAGCCCGGACTCTCGAGCTGTTTTCGCGAATTCGACCATCAAAATGGCGTTCTTGCCGGCCAGGCCGATGAGCATCACCATGCCGAGCTGCGTGTAGATCGACATGTCGCCGCCGGTGAGTTCGAGCCCCATGAGCGCTCCCATGACGGCAAAGAGCACGGAAAGCATGACCGAGAGCGGAATCGTCCAGCTTTCATACTGTGCGACGAGGAACAAGTACGCAAAGAGAAGCGCCAGACCCATCAAAGTGACGATTTGACCGGCGTTCTGCCTTTCCTGATAGGAGAGGCCCGTCCACTCGATGTGATAGTCCTTGGGGAGCGACGCGGCGGCCGTATCCTCAATGGCCTTATAAAAGGCCCCTGAGCTCACGCCGGCAGCGCTTTGCGCATTGACCCCCGCGGAGGTCATCTTGTTAAAGCGCGTAATCTGCTGGGGACCCACTTCCCAGGAAAGTGAGCCCAGAGCCGAGAGCGGCACAATATTGCCGTCAGAGGATGTCGTGGGAATTTCTTCGAGCGAGAGGTTTGATCCGCGGTATTTCGAATCGGCCTGCACGATGACTTCGTAGTTGCTGCCGTTCATTGTGAAGTCGTTCACATAGTAGGAGGCAAGGAGCGTCTGCATGGTCGAATAGACGTCCGAAGCGGGCACCTGAAGGAGCTCGGCTTTTTCGCGGTCGAGCGTGAAGCGCAGCTGCGGCGTGTCCGCGCTGTAGGAGCTCATGGCGAAGAGGGTTTCCGGGCGCTCACCCAGCGCCGACTTAAAGCGGTTCACGGCATCTGAGAGATGCGCCGTATCGACCGTCCCGACGCCGCAGATTTCAAAGGATGCGCCGCCCGTGCCGCCCAGGCCCATAATGGCGGGCGGCGTGAAAGAGACAATCTCCGCGGCGGCAATGTCCTGGGTGCGTTTGGCAATTTCAGCCTGAATGGCTGAAAGCTGCGTTTCCGGGGTCGTGCGTTCGTTCCAGGGTTTGAGGTCCAGAACGGCCATGCCGGCGTATTCACCGGATCCGGAGAGCATGCTCATGCCGACATTCTGCATAACGGTCTGCACGCCCGGAATGGTGCGCAGCCGCTCGAGCACGGTTTCCATCACGGCTTCCGTACGGTTTTGCGTTGCGTCCGCCGGGAGCTCGATGTTGGCAAAGATAACGCCCTTGTCTTCAGAAGGAATGAAGGCCGTCGGAATCCGCCCATAGAGGAACCAGGTGACGCCCACGGCAGCAATCATCCCGACGGCCGCAATCAGACTGCGGCGGATGAGCCAGGCCGAGCCACGGACGTAGCTTTCGCGGGAGGCTGAAAGGAACCGATTGAAGGGCTTAAAGAACTTTGCTGAAAATCCTTGCGAAGCCTGCTCGGCATCTGCTGCACCGTCGCCGGGGCGCAGTACGAGTGCGCAGAGCGCCGGGGAGAGCGTGAGCGCAACGACGGCTGAAATAGAGAGCGCCACGCACATGGAGACGGCAAACTGGCGGTAAATTGCTCCCACCATGCCGCCGTAGAAGGCGAGCGGCAGATAGCAGGCAACCGTGACGAGCGTCGTGGCGATAACGGCGCCGGTGATTTCCTGCATGCTCTTGACGGCCGCATCGTGCGGCGAGAGGCCCTGAGCAATCAGGCGCTCGGTGTTTTCGACGACGACGATGGCGTCGTCAACGAGCGAGCCGATGACGAGAATGAGACCGAAGAGCGTGAGCGTATTGATGCTTAAGCCCAAAGCGGCCATGACAGTGAAGGTGCCGATCAAAGAGACCGGAATCGCCGCGGCCGGGATGAGCGTAGCCCGCCAGCTCTGCAGGAACGCCCAGGTGATGAGAATCACCAGCAGAAGGGCGGAAAGGATGGTGACAACCATTTCCTCCATGGTTGTCTGAATGAATTTTGTCGGATCATAGGCGGGACTCACGGTGACGCCTTCGGGCAGACGCGGCTCCCATTCAGCGAGCTTGGCCTTGACGCGGTTCATCGTGGCGAGCGCATTGGCGTCAGGACTGCGGTAGAGCGCGAGCCCTACGGCCGGTTCGCCGTTGATGGTGGTGCCGCCGGTGTAGCTGCTCGAGCCGAGCTCTACTCGAGCGACGTCGCTCAGACGCACAACGCGTCCGCTCGCGGCATCGCTTCGAAGAATAATGGCGCCGAATTCGGCAGGATCCGCCAGACGGCCGGTCACATTCACCTTGTAGGTGACGGAATCTGAAGATCCTTCACTGCCGACATTGCCCGGCGCAGCCTGAATGTTCTGCGCATTGATGGCGTTTGTTACATCGCTCGTGCTGATGCCCATCCCGGCCATGCGCACCGGATCAAGCCAAATGCGCATCGCGTACTCGCTCTCGCTCATCATGCTCGTCGAAGAAACGCCGTCGACGCGGGCAAGGTCGTCTTTAAGCGTTTTGTCAACGTAGTTGGCGAGTTCGTTCAGATCCATCGACGCGCCGTTGGTGCGGAAGACGAACATGCCGAGCGTGTCGCTGCCGCGTTTTTCCACTGATACGCCGGTTTTCGTCACTTCGCTCGGCAGCTGGGCATCGGCGCGCTTGACGGCATTTTGCAGATTAACGAGCGCAATGTCACTGTCGGTCCCGGTTTTGAAGGTGACTTGACAGTTGTACGTGCCCGAATTGGAGCTCGTCGACGAAAAGTAAAGGAGATCCTCAACGCCGTTGATTTCGTTTTCAATCGGAATGGCCACGGTCTGTGTGACAACGTCCGCGGAAGCGCCCGCATAGGTGGCCGAGATGAAAAGCGTTGGCGGGCTGATTTCCGGATATTCCTCTACGGGGAGGTTCCAAAGGGAAATCAGTCCTGAAATAGTGATGACGAGACTCACCACCGCGGCAAAGCGCGGGTGCTCGATGAAAAACTTGGAAAACATCAAGGCACCCCAATCAGTTGGACGGCTGCTCGGAGGTGTCGCCGGCAGATTGAGCCGCAGCCTGCAGGACCTTGACGGTTTTCCCTTCGCCCGCCTTCTGCATGCCTTCCACAACGACAACATCGTCTTTTTGGAGCCCGGCGGTGATGAGCTGTAGGCCGTTCACCGCACGGCCGACCTCCACTCGGCGCTTTTGAGTCTTGGCCGCACCGTCCTGAGGTGCATTCACTACCCAGACGTAGGCGCCTTCGGCGTCATGCTGCAGCGCCGAAGGCTGCACGGCCGGGAAGAGAGAATCGGGCTTTGAGAGCGTAATGGTGATCGTCACCGTGCTTCCCGGAACGAGACGGCCGAGAGGATCCTTAAATTCCGCAGCGGCATAGAGCGTATCGGTCTTCTCGTCAGCAGCGTTGTCGACCGCGGTGATGCGGCCGATTTCCGAAAGGACGGATCCGTCCGAAAGTTCCGCCTGCACAGCGGCCGATTTTTGAAGCTCCGCAATACTGCCGAAGAGCCCGGTGATGTCCTTCATCGAAAGCGCTGCGCGGACTCGAACGGGGGACACGGACACCAGTGTGGCGAGGGTCGTGCTTGCTGAACCGGCGGCCGTCACGTAGCTCCCGGCCGAGTAGTTGGTGAAGCTCATGCGGCCGTCCATCGGGGCGGCAATCACACAGTGCTTAAGATTGTCTTCGGCAGTGATCAGCGCTGCTTTGGCAGAGGCGAGCGCGGCAGCAGAGGTTTTCGCGGTTCGTTCGGCGGCGTCAAGCACATCGCGGCTCGAGGCCTTCTGTTCGTAGAGCGCCTGCTGACGCTTATAGTCGCGTTCGGCGTAGAGCGATTCGGCCTGAGCCTGCATGACGGCCGCTTTGGCAGACTCGAGCGCGGCCTGATACTGCACATCGTCGAGACGGTAGAGCACATCGCCCTTTTTGACGAGCGCGCCGTCGGCAAAAGCAACCTCTTTTATTTCACCGGACACTCTGGCAGTGATGTTCACCGTATGGAGGGCAGTCACGCGGCCTGCCAATCGGCGGCTGACGGTCTGCGGCAGCATTTCTACGGCTTGGACGGCCACCACAGGGAGTTTGGCGTTTGGCGCTGGGGCAGCCTGGACGGTGCCGAAGAGGCTGGCGGCAAGGCATGCCGTCGAGAGTGCCGCAAGCGTCATAAGGCGGATAGAAGAGCGTTTCATGAGAATTTTGTGTTTCCAAATCAATATTCAGCCTAAAGCCGGCGGTCAATCCAGTCAATCACTGCTCACTGCAGTCGTTATCTCTCTCCACTCGGTGCGGGCTTTAGCCAGACCGAGCGCGAGGGTGCGGTAAAAGGCGGCGCGGTCTTCGGGCGGCGCCTCTGCAATGAGACTGTCAAGCAGGGCATTCATCATGGCTTCATGGCGATGAATTTGTCTGATGCCTTCATCGGTGAGCCGAATCACGACGGCGCGGCGGTCGTTGGGTGCGGTTGCTCGGTCGATTAGGCCAGCGTCGACCAATGTCTGAACGGTTTGCGATACAGCTCCGGGCGAGAGCGACACGGCCTGAGCCAAGGCTTTGACGCCAAGCCCCTCGGGATGAACGAGCTGAAGCTGATGGAGAATCTTGCCGGGTGCCGTTGGGATAAAGCCGTCGATTTTTTCAGGCTTATGTCGTGCGTCGCGGATTTGTTCGCGGGCGCAGCCGAGTCTAAGGAGGAGTTCAGTAAAGTCGGGCAGATCTGTCCAGGACATGTTGATCCAAAAATAATTTAGCAGCTAAACTATTTTTATTCTAAACATTCTATGGACGACAGAAACCTTAGGACTGATGCAAAGTGTTGCTGCCCAAAAGGCTCATACAAATAAGCGGCAGCTGAGTGTTCTGTTTGAGCCGCATCCGACGGCTGGATTCGGAGAAGCTCATCCATCGAAGTGCTTTAGAGACAACGTCGTTTTGAGAAGTTTCTCGGACTTCAGAAGCAGCGTCGGACCAGATAAGCGCTTCAGAATGCCTCAAAAGCGGATGAAAGGGATATAATTCGCCGGCAAAATAAATGTAACATACGACCTGCACAGAGCAGGGCGTCCGCAGGAGCAGCAATGCCGAAACGATTAATGCCGACTCGCGACAATCTTCGCAGGAGCCACGGCGCCCTTAATGCTTCGGAAAATGACATTGCGGGCGTTGAGCTCATGCTTTACCTCATCCGCGCGTCCGATGTGATTCGTGAAGAAATCTACGGCGCACTTCGGCGCGATACCGGGCTCACAGAGGGGAAATTCGCACTCCTGATGATTCTTTATGACATCAGCGAACCCGTGCCCTTGGTTGAGCTTTCCGTGCGCATTGGTGTATCTCCCTCGACCACCTCCATCATGGTGACGCGCATGCTGCAGACAGAGGAGCCGCTCGTTGCCAAGACCGTGGATCCCGTTGATGCCCGCTCGGCCTTGATTTCGCTTACGCCCGCCGGACGCCGGCTGTTGGAGTCAGCCATGCTCCCGCATTTCAACCGTGTCAGCGATTTCGCCAAAACGCTCTCCAGTGCGGAACGTGAGACGATGATTGCCCTCTTAAAGAAACTCGTGGCCGGACACTGACACGATCCTTTCTTCTCCGCAGACTTTGATGCCGTTCGGGGCTCTCCTGAAGCGGCCTGCGTTTTTCTTTTTCTCAACACTTTGCCGACAAAATAAAATGAATCTCTCCAAAAAGCAGCTTAGGGACATCACGCGCACGGCACTGGGCTTTACCGGTGTGCTCTGCGCAGCAGCCGCATTGATCTGGCTGGGAAACCGCAACGATGCCGTGACGAATGCTGAAAGTCTCAAGGCAGGCATTCTCACAGCGCATCAGGTGAAAGCGGCATTCGAAACGGTGAGCGGGCGTCTCGTTGACCGTCCGATTGAAGAAGGCATGACGGTTGAAGCGGGCGCTAAGCTCCTCGCCATTGACGGCACAGACATTGGCCTTTCGATCCGACAGACTGAGGCGCTGATTCATCAGGCCGATGCGCAGATAGCTGCCGAAGAGGAAGGCATTCGGCTTGCGCTTGCCGAAGCGAATACTGAGGAGCAAACCCTCTGGCGTCAGATTGAAGCGTCTGAGGCGGCCCGGAAGTCGGCCTCAGCAGAATGGCTTCGCGCTGAGGCCGATTGGAAGAGAGCTCAGCGGCTCTTGCCGCAGGGGGCGATGGCGCAGTCGGATTTCGATGCGCTTAAAGCCGCAGCCGCATCTGCGCGCGAAGGACTCTCGTCGGCAGAGCGTGCCGTGGATGCAGCCTGCGTCGGGGCTCGTGCTGAAGACCGTCAAAAGCTCTCGCGTACCGGATCGGCCGAAGGCATGCGGCTCGATGCGGTGGTGAACGCTCGTCAGGCTGCGGAAAACCGACGTATCAGTCTGGAGTCGCTCAAAGCCGGGCGTGAGGCTTCCGCTGCTGCCCTTGAGCAGCTCAAAGTCAACCAGAGCCGCCTGACGCTTAAGGCGCCGGAAAAAGCTAAAGTGCTCGAAGTGCTCTATGAAAAGGGAGAACTGGTTTCCCCCAATGCCCCGGCCGTGCTGCTTGAATCCGAGCGTCTTTATTTCGACATCTACGTTGCCGAAAACAAGGTGAAGGGCTTTCAGGAGGGCGCCAAGGTGACATGCTGGTCGCCCGCTCTAAACCAGGATGTGCGCGGGACCGTGCTTTCCGTGACCGCTGCGCCCGACTTTGCGGACCTCAAAATGGTGCGTGAACGCGGCCAGGCGGATCTGACGCTCTTCAAAGTCCGCATCAATGTCGAACCGGCCGAGGGGCTCCTTACCGGCATGACGCTGGAGGTGAAGCTGTGATTCGCCGATTTCTGCGCATTTCCCGCAGCATTCTTGAAGAATGGACTGCCATGTTTTCCGGGCGGTTTCCGCCCTACCACAAGATGGGCATTGCGGTTTCGCTGATTACAACCGCCGCATTTTCCATCATTCTTTCCCACGATGTGGTTTTCGAAGCGCCCGTGGCGGTCATCGATCTCGATCAGTCACGCTGGTCGGCGCAGCTCATTGAAAAACTTAATGCATCGCCCTATATGCAGGTTGAGCGCGTCGTGCATTCCCCGGCGGATCCTCGCCGAATGACGGCTCACGACCGAGTGCAGGCCGTGATTTTCATTCCGAAGGATGCGCAGGCGTCCTTGCTTCGCGGTGCTCAGACCGTCCGGCTCGGCACCTATCTGGACGACTCCAATACCGCTCAGAACGGGGAACTCATTTCGCAGCTTAATGAAATCACGGCTGAGCTCAGTGCTGAAACTGCGGTTTCCCGTCCCGGCGGCGTCTCCGCACTTGGACAGACAACTGCCGGCACCGAGGCGCTCCTTTCGCCGCTTCGCATGGGGTTTCGTTATCTCGCGAATCCCACGGGACAGGGTGCAACCGGAACGGTCATCAACTTTTTGCTTTTCTTCTCGCTCATGTTCCACGGCCTCACGAGCCTCATGATCATCGGGCGGCTGCGCGTCACTGGAGTGTGGAATGCGTCGGTGCTCTCGGGAAGTCTGGTGTCGCTTCTCTTGCGGGGCGTCCCTTATGCGCTTATTTATACGACGGTGGTGACGACCGCCATATCGGTCCTCACCACATTCGGGCAGCTGAGGTTCGCCGGCAGTATTTGGCAGTTTGTGCCGGCACTCTTTTTGGGCGCCATGGCCAATACTTGGGTGGCCTATCTGCTGTCATGGAACTGTAAAAACCCGGGCGAGGGCGCCGGGCGCATGATCTTTCTTGTGCCGGTCGGTTTTATCCTCGGCGGCGCCACCATGGCTGTCGGTTTTCTGCACGGATGGGTGAAGTTCGCCTCTTTCGGAATTCCGCTCGTCTGGATCTTCAATTTCTGGCGCGACATTGGCCTGCGGGGCATTGACTGGGCGGGTATGGCGGATTTATGGGGCTGTTTCTTGGGCTACCTCACCTTCATTGCCCTCTTGGTCGGCATTCGCTTTTGGCGTGAGGAGGTCAAAATGATGGCCGACAGGAAAGACGCTTGGGAAACCCTGCGCGACGTGGAAAATGCACCAGCGGAGCCCGATCAGTTTCCCGATCCGGACGGCCGTCGCGGTGAACCCATAGCGCTGCGGCCGACGGCCAAGTAAGTGGGTCTCGCGCTCTTTTCCCAAAAGGCGATCGGGTAGAGAGCGGGTTTGCACCTCGCTCCCTCCCACACCACCGGACGTGCCGTTCGGCATCCGGCGGTTTCTAAAGTTAGGTTGTGGATTCAGTGGTCAGGCCTTTGACAAGAAACTGTAAAGCCCCATTCGTCGAAAGACGCTGTTGGGAAATGCTTTGAGCATGTGAGGGGCGTTGGCGTTCCACCACGGGCCGCGCCCATTGACGGACGATTTCCATGCTTGTTCGCTTGGCAGTCCTCTGCGTCTCAGCTCTCGTTCCCGAGTTGTGGGACGCTTCCATGCCCGCCAGACCAGTTTGCGCAGATGCCGGCGAATGTGAATGTCGATACGTTCGAAGACCGCTTTCCGATCGTCCAGCGCGTAATAGGTTCTCCATCCGCGCAGGATCATCGTCAAGGCCTTGATCGTTCCCAAGAGGGATCTTCCGCGGCCTCGACGCAGGATCGGCCTGAGCTTGTACATAAGTCGTGCAAAGCTCGCCTTAGCGACACGCGGCGCCCCTGACGTTCCCACGAACGTATATCCGAGAAATTTGGACTTCGAAGGACGAAAGAGGCCGCTCTTACTGCGATTCACTCGCAGTTTGAGCGTTCCCTCTATGAACTTAATCGTCTTTTCCAGTACACGTTCCCCGGCCTGCCGAGAGCTGATAAACAGGTTGCAGTCGTCAGCATATCTGCAGAAACTCAACCCTCGGCCCTCCAAGTGTTTGTCGAGCTCGTCGAGGACGATCAGCGACAGAATCGGGCTAAGGTTCGAGCCTTGCGGCGTACCTTCCTCTCGGGGCGAGACAAGACCGTTCTGCATGATGCCATTGCGTAAATAACGCCCAATTAGCTTCAGCAGGGCCTTGTCCTTGATCCGTTTAGCTAGGCGCGCCATTAAGCGGTCGTGGTTCACGGTGTCGAAGAACTTTTCCAAGTCCATCTCCACCACCCAGTTCTTTCCCTCCTTGATGTACCGAGAAGCCTGTTCGATCGCTTCGAGGGCGCTTCGGCCAGGGCGGAACCCGTAACTTGAGTTCGAGAAGTGGGGGTCATAGGCTTCGACAAGTATCTGAGCTATTGCCTGCTGTATCACGCGGTCCTGCACCGTCGGAATGCCGAGCATTCTCGTCCCTCCGTTCGGCTTGGGAATATCCACGCGACGCACCGGAGCCGGAATATAGCTTCCCGCCCTGATGTGTTCGGCAATGCTCCGCCAGTGTCTCCGATGGTGAGCTTCGTATTGGTCGACAGTCATGCCGTCAATGCCCGGAGCCCCCTTATTGGAAACCACCTGTTTGATGGCTCGCAGGATGTTTCTCCCTGAGAGCACCTGATCCAGTGTGATCACTGAATATTTCCTCCTTGCTTTCGTCCGCCTTTCATTCGCCGCTTTGGTCTCTGCCCATTTGCGCCTCCCTCAGAGTCGGGACTTCCGGTCCTTTCTCCTCGGCGGCGAGGTACTCACCTGAGATCCCTGCTGTTCGCCTTCGGCCACCGACTTACGCGAGAGTGAACGGCCTACTCACACACTTTAGATTCGGTCCTTCGAGGTTCGGCCTCTACTACGACCTCGGCTGACTTCCCTGTCAACATCCCTCTGCCTTGCGGCATCGGTAGCCCTCGCGGGCATCGACAGGGATCTCCCCGGGTATCACACATGCGCTTTGCGCCCTACCTGTCGGATCTACACATCGCCTTTCCGTGCCGCTACGGGGTTAACTGAATGTGGCCAGCTCTCCCAGACCTTGTGCCTCATATCCGATTCCTGTTTGTCAGGCTGGCGGTTTGCTATCGGCTTCCTTCATCGATTCGTTGCCTCCTCGACTCTGCCGAGTTGCTAGTCCTTCCCGCGACCGGGCGGACAGTGGACTTTCACCACACAATCACACGTGCGCTGCCGGGCGCACCACCAAAAAATCCCCGGTCTGCCTTGGGGCAGCCGGGAATGAAATGGCCGCAGTCCTTGGAGGGAGGAGGAACCGGACTGCGGCGCGGAGCGCAGGGATATGTACGCTTAGGCTTCTTTGGTTTCCTTAAAGCCCGTGACGTATTTCCCTGCCATGAAGCCTGACGTATGGGCGAAGCCGCAGGCGTTGCCGCCGCAGTAGAACGCACCGTGAACGCCGGCCACGGTTTCGCCGGCAGCATAGAAACCGTTCACCGGCTTCATGTCCCAGCCGAGCACCTGGAATTCCTCGGTGACGCGAACGCCGCCGCAGGAGAGGTTGTTCCACGGGAACATGCGGATCATGTAGTAGGGGCCTGCGCCGATCTGCCACTCCTGATCCGTACGGCCGAATTGGTTGTCGACCTTGGTCTCAACGGCTTTGTTCCAGATTTCGATCTGCTTTTTCAAGCCTTCAAGACTGACGCCGCTTTCCTTGGAGAGCTCTTCGAGCGTGTCGCACTTCCAGAGGTTTTCCTGCTTCTTGAATTCAGCGAGAACACGTTCTTCGGACCAGGAGGGAAGACCCACGAGCGCCGAGAGCTTGATCTTTTTAAGCGTACGCTCCCAGGTCGCCTGATCGGCGAGCACGTAGTGGCAGCCGTCGGGGTTCCCAGCAAGCTTAGGCGTGACGTGACAGATGCCTTCGCGTTCCGTAATGAAGCGCGCACCGTTCTTGTTGATCAGGATGCCGCCCTGACCGGTGATGAACCACCAGCGGCAGTAGGGGCCGCTGCGGCCGTTGACGACAATGCCGCAGGGGTATGAAGCGATGTACTGCATGTGCGAGAGCGGCGTGCCCACATCACGAACGGCGACCATCATGGCCGAGCCGTCATTGCCTTCGCCGCCGATGGCAACGCCTTTGCCGGCCACCGAAGGCACCCAGCGGTCGAGGGATTCAGGCGTACCGGTAATGCCGCCGGTAGCCATCACGATGCCCATTTTCGCTCGGCAGTTGATGAACTTGCCGTCACGGCCGCACTGAACGCCGACCACGCGGTTGGCAGCTTCATCGAAGTACATTTTGACGACCGGCATACGGTGATGCACTTCAATTTTGCGCGCTTTGATTTCTTTTTCGAGCACATCAATGTAATCGCGCCCTTTGAAGGAATCCTGTCGATGGGCGCGAACATTCGTGTGGCCCGCATAAGGCTCAAGATGATGGGCAGCAAGGCCGTGGTCTTCGAGCCAGTCAAAGGCTTCGCCCGAATGCTTCGTGAAGCCGTAGACGGGTTCCTTCAGGGACATGTGTTCGCCGTAGGCGATGATGTCGTCGGCAAAGGCTTTCCAGTCGTCCTTGATCTTCGGATCGGCTTTCTGCATGCGTGAGCCGCAGGCGGTAAAGAGTCCGCCGCAGAGGTTGGTGCCCGTGTGGTAAGAGGAGCCGCCCTTATTGAAGACCACGACTTTGGCGCCGCGGTCATGCGCCTGACAGGCGGCCATCAGACCCGCGCCGCCGGCGCCGAGGACGACGACATCGGCCTCCATGTCCCACTGGGCAGGGATTTCTTGCTTAACGCTCGCCGCATGAGCAAGCGGTGCGGCGGCCGCCGCTGCCGCAGCAGCTGCGCCGAGGAAGGTGCGGCGGGAAAAATTCTGTGCGTTCATGACGGTTACCACTTGAAGTTCAGGTTGAAGGAATGGCAGTCGTTGCATTCCAGACGCGATTTGCCGTGAAGGCTGTGGCAGTTCGTGCAGTCCTCTTCGCCGCGGTGACTGAAGTGAGGATTCGGCGTGAGCTTGGCGGTGCGTTCGGCGAGTTTGTCGTAGGAGCCGTGGCAGCTTAAACACGTTTCCTTAGGCGGCGCAGTCATTTCGTTTTTGTGGCACGTCGAGCAGGGAAGCTTTGCGTGCGGGCCATTGATTTTGGACGGCATGCCGGCCGCAGAGGCGGCGCCGGCGGCGAATGCCGCGAGCACGCCGGCTGCGAAAAGCGCGGTGAGCTTGGGGGTCAGGGCCATGATGAGTCTCTCTTTATAGGGGTTCTTTAAACCGCGGATTCAATCCGTTTCGGTTGTCGGAAATGTTTTTCAGAAAAGCCCGGCGGCGAAAGCCGCGCGACCTTGTCCTTAAACATTCCTTATTGAAGCCATCCTAGTAAGACCCTCTCCCAATGAATACATCCCGCGGGAGGTAGTGGGATTAGGTAGTAAAAACCCATCCAAAGAAGTACTAATGGTGAGTGAATAGTCTCTCGGTATTCACTTCTGGCATCACAAAAACCATTGTTGTCAATGCCGATGAAGAGATTCGTCGATGAAAAGAAGAGAGTGCATTACGAACGCTGTTCCAATAAATCAATCAAAGAGCATGTTGCTGGGCAATGGTACCGAGCATTTGCTATGGCGCTCTCATCGAATAATTAAGTTGAATGAATAGCTTATTCATTCTTTGAATGGGATGAGTTATTGAAATGTCAAATGGCAATAGACTCCCCAAGTCTTAAGTCCTCATCGCTGAGCGGATTAGAGGGTTAGAGTGTGCTGTTAACCCAAGCAGTTGGGTTACAGATATGAAATGATGCTAATGAGGTGAGCAATGGATATTGTTCGTCAATGCGGCATTTGGATTGGGGATGTCTGTTAGATGATCTGAACTTCAGTCAAAACACCGGCATCTCTATTCAATAGAGGGGTTTTATAAAGACCTTTTTAAATAGATCATATCCGCCAACTGTTTGCCGTCTTCAAAAATAGGGTGGTCATAATGGTCTCTAAAGAAATTCTTGACCGTATGCGATTTTTGAAAGCCGCATTTTTCATAGAAGAGGAGTGTCGCGGGGCTGTCTCCAGTGCCCACATAGAGCTCTTTGCCTAAGTGTTTGTAGTGATCCGCGATGAGTGAAATGAGACGCTGACCATATCCTTGGCGCTGATACTTTGGAACCGTCACGAAATTTTTAATTTCATACACGCCGGGGCCTTCTTCCGTCACTACGCAAAGCGCCTTCAGGTCGTCATCACGCAAGGCAAACATCTCGCCGCGAGAGAGATATTTTTCAATCATGCGAACATCTTCATCCGCAATGAGGAGCAGATCCATATAGAGCGCTTTGCGGTCATCCTTAATCTTTATGAGTTCCATGCTGTGTTTCCCTTCGGCACTCCTCTTTAGAGAGGGTATTCCATTTTAAATAGGAAAAGCTCCTCCATTGAAGACATCAATATGCCGCATTGTGCCGTGACGCATCTCCTCGATAAACGGTCCTCTATCGTTTCGGAAGGCTGACCTTTCTTTCCTTTTGGAGGGCAGCGGCTATTGGTAATCGGTTGGGTCGAATGCTGCGGCATTCGATATGCGCAATATGAGCGGCATGGTTTTACGGTTATCTCTTTGTTTTGATGCTATAACCAAGGTCCATCGCGGTTTCAGGAAGTCATTCTGCATCCTTAAGCTCAAAGTGCGAATCTTTTCGTCAGGGTTGAGTACCTCTCAAATCCTATTAAATGAAAATACGGCGCCGCTCAGCATAAAAACTGAGTGACGCCGTTATTAGATTGAGTATTGACTGAGAGTCAATGCATTCAGATAGAAGGCGCTTCTATTCCATGCAATGCGGCAAACTTAATGGAGAAGCTCGGGTGATGGTTCACGCCCAAACCACTTCTTGTAGATGGCAGTGAATTCACCGGACGCCTTCAGACTGGCCAGTCCCTTATTGATCTTTTCGAGCAAGTCCTTGCGGCCTTTTTTGACGGCAATGCCGAGATCTTCGGCTGCGAGCGAAATGGAAAGGGAGTCGACCTTGCCGGCACCGGCAGTGACGGCATAGTAGTCATTGGTCGGAATGTCATTGAGAACAGCATCGACGCCGTTGTTAATGAGCTCCAGGAAGCAGTCGCTCAGCGTATTGAAGACGCGAACCTGCGCATGCGGAATTCGTTTGGCGGCAATTTCGCCGGTCGATCCGATCGTTACCGCAAGCCGTTTGCCTTCGAGATCTTTTGCGCTTTGAATGCCCTGATAGCCTTTGGCGACGACAATGCCCATGCCGGCAATGTAATAGCGGTCCGAGAAGTCGACGCTCTTGGCGCGTTCGGCCGTAATCCCAATGTCATTAATGGCAATGTCAATCGTTCGGGTTTTGAGGGCCGGAATCAGACCGTCAAAGGGAATGTTCTCCACTTTAACGCTGAAGCCCGCCGTGCGGCCGATGGCACGGATGATGTCCACGTCAAAGCCCACGAATTCGCCTGTTTTGGAATCCTTGAAGCCGAAGGGCGGGTAGGCCGCATCCATGCCGGCCACCAGAAGCGGCAGATCTTCATCCGCCGTCTGACTGGCAGCTGCGGCAGCGAGCGGATGGATCGTCAAGCCGGCGAGACCGGCAAGTGCAAACTGGATAAGACGGCGTTTGTGCATGTGATTTCCTTTTTTGAGCATTGATGCGCTTTAAGAAGGAAGCATACTGATTCAATGCACTTGGAGCTGCAGGCCTTTTGCGGTATTGCGACCCTTGTCAAAGCGTCCCGCAGAGGCGGGACGACCGATAATCACGGACGGCTGACACTATGGTCCGGGCAGTTGATGAGCGCCGAGCGGCTGGTGTTTGGCGCTTCCATATCAGCGGGGACGGAGGCTTTTTTGGCTTCGCAGCGCCGCTTGAGTCCCGGCGATTCGTCCGAAGACGAAACAATCCGTCAGGGCGCAGCCGCCCAGACGGGTGCGGCCATGAACCCCGCCCGTTGTTTCCCCGGCAGCATAGAGACCGGGAATGGGGTGATCATCGCGGTCAAGCACCTGCGCTTTGGGGCTGATGGCAATGCCGCCCGAGGTGTAATGAATAGAAAAGCGTTCTTCGCCGTAATAAAAGGGCGGCGTGTCGATCGTCTGCGCCTGCGCGGGCATCGGGCGGTTAAAGTCTTGGTCCCAGCCGCTCTTGACGGACTGGTTCCAGCGGTCAATGGAAGCACTAAGGGTCGTAAAGGGCACCTGCAGCGCTTTGGCAAGGGCTTCCAGCGATTCAGCGCTCGCCACCGTGCCGCTCATCAGCTTGACGGGGAGCGTCGCGCCCTTATTGCTCTTGACGTCAGAAACAACCCACAGCCGGCCTTCGGGCTGAGCTTCGACAGCGCTGCGGATAACATCAAAGGTTTCACCTTCGGAGACGAAGCGGCGGCCCTCGGCATTGAGCCAGACGTCTCCGCCCACGAAGTCGGTGAGGCGCCCCCCGGTAAAGGGCACCACTTCGACGGCAGACATGTCAACGAGCTTGGCGCCCGCGGCCTGCGCCATCAGAATGCCGTCGCCCGTGGAACCGTCGAGCAGCTCACCGCGGGGGTTCGCGGTGGTCGGCGTCTGCGGATCAATGTCCGGGCGGAATGCGGCAATCATGGCTCGGTTGGCCGTGAAGCCCCCGGCGGCAATGATCACTGCCGGCGTACGGATGAGGAGCATGGGGCCCTCCGGGCGTTCGGCAAAAATGCCCGCCACGGCTGAGCGTGCATGTCCGTCCATAGATTCCGCCGCTGCAAAGAGGAGCGACGATGCGCTCGTACGGTAAAGAATGCGCCCGCCCAAGCGATGGTAGGCGCGGTTGAGGCACTGTACGTAGTCGTAGCCCGCTTGCGCAGAACCCGTGGAATAGCTCCAGGCGCAGGGCGAGCCCACGGCGCGATAGGGCGTTTTCATCCAATTGACGCCGTGTTCGGCAAGCCATTCGAATGCCGCGCCGGATTGGCGCGCCAGCGTTTCAACGAGGGCCGGATTGTTTTCGCCGGCCCCGGCAGTCAGCATGGCGTCAATCAGTTTGTCGACATCAGCGCCGAAGACGGCCGACACTGAGCCGGAAGCGAGCATCGTATGACCGCCCGCAATGGCCGCTTTCTCCAAAATTACAACCTTGCTTACGCCCGCTTCCAGTGCGGCGAGACCGGCTGAAAGGCCGGCGGCGCCGCTCCCGACAATCACCAGATCGGCCTCACTCTCTTCGACGGGCGCAGGCCGAGCATTGTTTCGGGCGGCTGCTTTACCCGGAGCGAAGCCAATGCCGCCCGCCGCACCCAAGAGGGCGGTTTGCAGGAGCGATGAGAGGAGCGTACGGCGAAGCATGGGAAAGATCGAAAAACCGTTCAGAATGCCTGCGCATCGGAACTTTCGGCCGCAGACGCCGCGGACGAAACGATGCCGGCCTCGTACGCCATCTTGAGGAGCTCCCCGGGCGAATGCACGCCCAATTTTGCAAATGCGTTTGCGCGGTGCATCTTCACGGTGGAGAGTTCAATGCCGAGCGTCCGAGCAATGATTTTATTGGGGGCGTTCTTCAGTACGCCGTCGATTACTTCGCGCTCTCGCGGGGTAAGCCGATCAAAGCGCCGGCGAACTTCGTCGGCCGCTGCGTCGTCGGCCTTGGCTGAAAGCGATGCGGTGACGCACTGCGCTACGCGCTGCACGAGCGTCATCGGCTCAACGGGTTTTTCGAGAAAGTCGACTGCGCCGTGGCGCATGACATGCACAGCCATCTGAATGCTGCCGTGCGCGGAGAGAAAGAGAATGGGGAGGTTTGAACCTCGTCTTTCGAGTTCGGCCTGAACGTCGAGCCCGGTGAGCCCCGGCATACGCACATCGAGCACCAGGCATCCCGGCCGCATCAGATCGGCCTCATCGAGAAAGGCGCCGCCCGAATGCCACACGGCAACATCCCAGCCCATGGCTTCGAGCAGCATGGCGCTCGAGGCGGTGAGCGCTTCGTCGTCGTCAACAATGCGAATGAGGGGTTTGGCGGTCATTTCCAATCATGCTCCTGATGGTGCGGGGGTCTGATGTCTGTCATTTTGCCGTTTTCGCCACAGGTTCGTCAGACATTTGGGGAACCCTGGGCTGCCGATTTGTCCGCGGGATCGGTCTCAGGCGCGCTTTGAGCCTTTAAGCCCTCAGCATCCAAGTCGAAGCAGAGCGTAACGCGCAGTCCGCGGCCGCTCAGATCCTCGCGTCGAGTGATGGCAATGCGGCCGCCGTTTTCTTCGACCAAACTGCGCACAATCCCGAGACCCAGTCCCAGCCCTTCGTCCTTCACGCTCTGCGAAACGCGCGTAAGCCGCTCGAAGGCCTCGTCGGAAAGCCTCGGACCATTGTCTTCGACCTCAACAATCACGGCTTCAGCGGACGGCGCGGCAGGGCTCGGCGACGGATTCTCCGCCAACGGGCTTGGGAGGGTCTCTCTGCGGAATTTAACGAGCACGCCGCCGTCGGGCAGCCCTTGGACGGCTTCCGCGGCATTTTTCATGACGTTGAGCAGCAGAAGCTCTATTTCGAGCGGGTCGCCGCGCATGATGAGGCGGCGCTTTGACGCATCGTCAGCGCTCAGCGAAAAAGGCGGACGAATAACGACAAAGGGGCGCAGTTCCGCTTTGAGCGACCTCAGGGCATTCTGGGCTTCGCGGACGATATCAACCGGCACCGGATCCGCATGCTGGCGCCGGGCATAGCTTCGCACGCGGTCGACGATGGCTGCGATGCGGTGCGCTTCGCCTTCGGCACCCGCAAGCGCACGGAGCAAAAGGGGATCGACCGGCCGCTCGGAAGTATTGAGCGCGGTTTCGCCGGGCAGTCCCGGGACGGTCTGAAGGCCGAGTTTAAGCTTGACAACCGCCACATAATTGATGACGGCGCCCACGGGCTGCTTTAACTCATGCGCAATCATGGCGCAGAGCTGACTGATGGCGCCCATGCGCTCGAGACTCGAAAGCCGGTCTCTCACGGCGCGTTCACGCTGAGCGAGCCGATCGCGTTCTTCCATGGAACGTTTCAGCTCTCCCGTGCGTTTGGCGACGAGCCGCCGCAGACGCCATTCGTTGAGGAGCAGGAGGCCGAGCCCCGCCAGCACGGCAAAGAGAGCGAATCGCCACCGCCGCCAGAGCGCTTCGGGCGTCATTTCCTGCAGATAAGCCCAGGGGCCGATCTGCAGCGTTTCTTCAAGGGCGCGGATGCGGTGAAAGTCGCTCGTGCTGTACCAGTTGAATTCAGCGTCCGCCGATTTGGAAGCAAGGAGCGCACTGGTTGTGAGGCGCGTGAGTTCCGGATCCGTCCAGGAAAAAGTGGCTGCAACCAAGTCGGAATAAAGCTCGGACGTATGGGCGCAGACGGTATCGTCGTCAGATTTCGGACTGATCACCCGCAGCGCGCCCCGTTCAATCAAGTCCTCGGCTTCAATGCGCTCGAGCGTGCAGACGGGGACGACGCCTGCGTCAAAGTGACCGGAAAGCACGCTTTCAATCACGTTGGGCATGCTGTAACCCAGATAACGGACGGAGCGGAAGAATTGGCGGTTGTCAAATCCCCGTTCAGCCAATTCCATGCGTACGGCAAGCATGCCGTCGACCGAGGTGGGCAGCGTCGCGGCGATATATTTGCCCCGCAGATCCGTGAGTTTTTGGATGTCCGTGCGTGAGGCGAGAGCGATGACTGCGCCGCCCGCAGATTTGGACGGGTGCTTGGCGTATTTGGTTTTGCGCGTGCCGATCGGATGTGCGCCGATGCTGTCGACGATCCGCAAAAAGTCCGCTGCCGGCGAGATGACCAGATCGGGTTTGAGCTGAGCGACGGCCACTTCAAATGTGGCCGAAGAGAGCCGAACGACGTCAATCTGTGTGCCCGGCGCGGCCGACTGCATGGCTTTGAGAACGGGACGGACGGTATTGTCGTCAAAGCTCGGCTCCGCCGTTTCCACTACGCCCAGCACCAGCGGCCGCGCCCGAACTGCGCTTGCCTCGGAGGGCTCGGTTTGCTCGGCAGCCAGAAGGGTGCCGGCGCAGAGTCCGGCCATGCTCAGAAGCAAAGCGGCAGACGCGAAAGGACGAAGGGTAAAGGACATCAGCTGGGACGGAGAGCGGACAAGTGAAAGGCAGTTTGGCGTTTAATCCTTTTGGCTAAGCTTAACCCCGCGGCACGTCCCTTTGCTTACCGCCCGACGGAGGTGCCTTTGAAGTTCGCCAAGACGCTGAGGGGCGGCAGTGAGGACTCCCGAAGCGAATGACGGGTGACAGGGCTTTTAGGCAAAGCGCCGGAGCGTACGTCCTGATTATTCGGCAAAAACCAATGATGTCACGGGCGTATTCGGATAGAATGCGCGCACCCCAACTCTTTTATAAGGTTTATGACATTCGTTTCAGTACCCACTTATTTGGAGAAAATTACACATTCAACCCCAGCGGATCCGCAGATTCGTTCAGCCAATGCACCGGATGCTCGTCACGGTGATGCGCTCGCCGACGCCGGCATTGCGGTAAGACCGCTTGCTGCCGCAGATTTTCAGGCTGTCATGGATGCCTATTACCAGCAATGGGGCATGGAGGATGACGGCGATCCGGTAGTGTCCGGCTGGTGGACGGCCGCCTTGTTTGAAAAAGCTTCGTTTGGATGCTTGGCATGGAAGGGCGATGAACTCTTCGGCGCTGCTGTCGGCCATGCCCGCAGCATGAAAAAGCTCGAGCTCGGGAGTTCCTGGAAGTCCTCGGTCGTTTGGGCGCAGGAAGCCGTGGATAAGCTCGGCGGTGAGGCAATGGCGCTTTTGGACGAAATTTCGATTTGCAACCGCCGGCTGGCCCAGCGCGCACAGGCTGACGGCCGCCGATTTGCGGCCGAACTCGATTTTCTGTGGGTGTCGCCCAAAGCCCGGGGAATGGGACTCAGCAAGCGCCTCCTCACGGAAGTGCACGCCGTCATGCGTGCTCACGGCGCTCAGGAATATGCGCTTTTCACCGACAACTACTGCGACTACAGCTTCTATCAGCGTAAGCCCTGGGAGAAGATCGGCGAAATGATCTGGCCTTCGCCGAAATGGGCTGGTTCTTCGCGCAGCTTCATGTTCGCGCGGCGCATCGCCTGACGGGCGGCGCTCTCTGTTCTTAGCTTTTCAGAGAACACGTCCGGCCGACCGCCCCCAATTTGACCCAAAGCGGTCGGCCGGACGCCTTCAAGAGCCTTAAATCACATAGTCGGGCGTGCCGATGGAAGCCAGATAGCGCGATAAAAACTGCCGCGTTCTCGGCTCCTTCGGATTCGTGAAGAACACTTCCGGCGCGCCTTCTTCGACGACCACGCCCTTATCCATAAAGCTCACCTTGGTGGCAACATGACGGGCGAAATCCAGCTCATGGGTGACGATGACGAGCGTGCGGCCTTCTTCGGCCAATTTCTTGATGACGGCCAGCACTTCGCCTACCAGTTCCGGGTCGAGCGCGGAGGTAGGTTCGTCAAAGAAAATGACGTCGGGATTGGCTGCGATGGCTCGGGCAATGCCGACGCGCTGCTGCTGGCCGCCCGAGAGCTGACTCGGGTAGTGATCCGCGCGGTCGCTCATGCCGACTTTTTCAAGACATTCCCGCCCGATGCGCTCGGCCTCGGCAGCGGAAAGTTTGTGTACGACGCGCAGCCCTTCGGTGACGTTTTCCAGTGCGGTGAGGTTGCGAAAGAGGTTGTAGTTTTGAAAGACAAAACCCGTCTTGCGGCGGATGCGGGCCGCATCCCGGTGACTCACCTTCGGGAGGTCGAGCACCTCGCCCTCGAAATTCATTTCGCCGTCGTCAGCAGTTTCAAGAAAGTTGGCAATTCTGAGGAGCGTTGTCTTTCCGGACCCCGAAGGACCAAGGATGGCGACCACATCGCCCTTAGCCACACTGAGGCCGACATTTTTGAGCACTTCGGTGCCGCCGAAAGACTTCTTTATATTCTTGAGTTCAAGCATCTTTGGGGCCCCTCATTAATAGTCGTAGTGCTGGAGTTTCTTTTCGCCCCAAACCTGAATGCGCGACAAGATCGTTGTGAAGGCGAGGTAGATAACGGCCGCTTCCAGATAAAGCCAGAAAGGCTCATATGTGCGGGCGGCGATGCGCTGCGCGCTCATGAACATTTCATAGACCGTAATCGACGAGGCAAGTGAAGTGTTCTTCACGAGCGAAATGAACTCGTTGAAGAGCGGCGGGAAAGCTGTGCGGAAGGCCTGCGGCAGCACAATGCGGAACATCGTCTGCGTCCAGCTCATGCCGACGCAGAGCCCGGCTTCGAGCTGCCCCTTAGGCACTGCGCTGATGGCAGCACGCAGGGCCTCAGAAGCATAGGCGCCCACATTGAGCGAAAAGGCGATCACGGCCGACGGAAAGGCGTCGATGACAATGCCGATGCTCGGGAGGCCAAAGAAGATGACAAAAAGCTGTACGAGCGCGGGCGTGCCGCGGAAGATCCAGACGTAGATTCGGGCGAGCGGCTCGAGAACGGGCGTCTTCGCCGTCCGAATGAGTGCAATGGCCACGGCGACAACGAGGCCAATGGCAAAAGAAATGAGGGTGAGCGGAATCGTCACGCAGATCCCGGGAATGAGAAGCTGAGTGAAGGAGTCCGACAATATTTGAATAATGCGCTGGTCCATGACGTGCTCGGTTTGGGGGCCGCTCACAACCATGATTGCCCTCTGGGAGAGCACACAGTCGTTTTCAGCGGTTTGGGCGGGGAGCTTGCAGGAAGTGTCTAATGATAGGGAAGCGGCGCCGGACTTTGGGGGCTTTTCTGTCCTTTAAGGTCAAGAGTTCGGGCAGAAAAACTTGTCCTTGAGGTCCGACGCCGACAGAGATTACTTCGTTGACACGTCAATGCCGAGGAACTTGATGGAAAGCGCCTTCAGAACGCCTTCGGCGCGCAGTTCATCGAGCGCCTGGTTGAGCGCCGCGAGAAGCTTCGGGTTGCCCTTGCGCACCGGAATAGCCACGTCAATGCCCTCTTTGGTCGTGGCGACCACCTTCACCGGCACATTGGGCTGCGCCTTGCGGTAATCGACCCAGGCGAGTTCGGAATTCACCACAGCATCGGCGCGCCGCTGAGCAATCAGCTGAACCGACTGGGCGAAGTCCTGCACCCCGACGATTTCTGCGCCCGCATTAACCGCAATCTTTCCCCAGTTGGAGGTGATGGTCTGCGCCATGCGGACGCCTTTGAGGTCCTCAAAGCCCTTGATCTTCCCGTTGTCGCTGCGCACGAGGAGCACGCCCTTGATTGACACATAGGGCTTCGTGAAGTCGTACTTCGCGAGGCGCTCAGGCGAAAGACCAATCTGGTTGATACCGATGTCGTAGCGTTTGGCGTCAATGCCCGCAATGAGTGCATCCCAAGGGGTTTCGACAAACTTCGCTTCAACGCCGAGCTTCTTGGCGATGGCGCGGCCTACTTCCACGTCGTAGCCCGTGAGGCGGCCTTTTTCGTCATGATAGGTATAGGGCGCATAAACCCCTTCCGTGCCGATTGTGAGGACCCCGCGGGCCTTGATGTCATCGAGATCTTCGGCGTGTGCGGCGTTCGCGGCGAAGCCAAACGCTGCTGTCAGTGCAAGCGCGGCGCCGAGCGTCCAGCGGCGAGAGACCGCGCGCAGTGAAAAAGAATGGGCAGAAGCGGAAATGGAGTGCGTCATGATGAAAATCCTTTGAACTTAGCGAATTCGATGCGTTTTGCTCAATAACGGTCCGCACCGGCGGGGCCTCCGATAGAGCCGCGGCGGGTGGTCGGATAAAAAGTGTCGTGACCCTGCCGGAAGCCCCGCGGGTGCGGACCGTCACTTTTGATGAGTGAGCTCGGTGAATGTGGTTTAGCGGCCGGAGTGCTTCATCAGCGCTTCGCGGCGGCAAAGGCCTGCTCAAAGTCGGCGATGAGATCCTCGATGTCTTCAATGCCGACGGCGACGCGGATGAGATTGGGCGTTATGCCGAGTTTCTTCTGCAGTTCCGGCGCATAGGACTCATGCGTCATGGTGGCCGGAATGCTGATCAGACTTTCAACGCTTCCGAGACTCACGGCAAACTGGAAGAGCTTCAAGGCCTTCACAAACTTTTCAAGGTCATAGGCCTCTTCATTGAAGCGGAAAGAGAGCACGCCGCCCGCGCCTTTGGACTGGCGGCGGTTGACGGCATAACCCGGATCGGATTCAAGACCCGGATAAAAGACGGCTTCAACCCCGGGATGAGCGGAAAGGTAGCGCGCAATCGCATGGGTATTTTCTTCGTGGCGGGCCAGGCGCAGCGGCAGCGTTTTGATGCCGCGCTCGAGCAGGAAGCTGTCGAACGGATCGAGGACGCCGCCCAGGGCCTTCGAGTAGAGCTTGAGCTTTTCGTAGAGCTTGTCGTCATTGAGGACGACGAGCCCGGCGAGAAGGTCGGAATGACCGCCGTAATATTTAGTGGCTGAATAGATGACCACGTCGGCGCCGAGGTCGAGCGGACGCTGATTGACGCCCGTGAGGAACGTATTGTCGACGGCGAGCAGCCAGCTGCGGGCTTTGGCAGCTTTGGCCACATGAGCAATATCGGTGACTTCGAGAAGCGGATTAGAGGGCGTTTCGATGTAGACGAGCTTGACGTCAGCGGGCGCCGTTTCAAAGTCGTAGGTATTGAAGTCGTCGACCACCGTGAATTGGACGCCGCGCTTCTTAAAGAGCTCGGTCGCATAAAGCCAGGTGCCGCCGTAGACGTTGTTGGAGATCAGCACGCGGTCGCCGGCATTGAGCGTTTCAAAGACCAGCGAAACCGCGGCCATGCCGGTGGCAGTGGCGATGCCGTGCTTGGCGCCCTCAATGTCGGCAGCATGCTTTTCAACGTCCGAACGCGTCGGATTGGCTGTGCGGCTGTAGCCGTATTCGCGGAACTCCGTCGGACCCTTTTGGATAAAGGTCGATGTGAGATAAACGGGGAATGCGGCAGCGTAGTGGGAAGTGTCGGTGAGACCGCCGTGAACGGCAATGGTAGAGATCTTCATGATGATGGCCCTGGACGTCAATGAATAAGTAAAGCTTTTAAAAAATGAGTTGATGATGTATTACCGAAGTCTTTTGGTGTTTTTAGGCGTAAAGGAAGCCCCGCTTTCTGTCAGTTATTTCTGTCAGAAAGTCAAATTACGAAACTAAATGAATTCGGAGTCTAAAAAAAGGCGCCGCTTCCGCGACGCCTTTGGGATCCCGCTGAGATAAACCTGACTCACCGGAATATGGCTGAATGTTCCGGAAGTTCAGGTCTCACGACATCGAAACCATGCGTCGCGGCCGGTCTGCGTGCAGCAGCACATCAGACACGCGCACATGGTGCAGCACATCAGCTTGTAGCAACGCTCGGTCATGGTTATAAAAGTTCCCAAAAAGTCGTGAGAAAACGAGAATTTCTAAAAAATGAAAAGTTCGCTTTCAATTTTGCGCACCAATCATTTTGGGCGCTGTTGGGGTAATCATGGAATGAATTAGTAAAACCGTCAATAAGACATTCATCTTAGTTCGGTAAAAAAGACACTCTTCATCGGTAATACCTCACATTGAAGCCCGTCCTCCGAACCAGAGACAAGATCCGTTCATTCTATTTCGCGGTTCTGCCAGCGTTCTGCGCCGGCAGCGAGCCGTGTGAGACCTTCAAGGAGCAGGGCTCTTTGCGTCGCAATATTGATGCGCACAAACCCTTCGCCGTCTCGGCCGTAATGCGAGCCTGCTGCAGCCCAGACTTTCTCGTGCGTTTTAAGCGACTCGCAAAAGGCGTCCGTGTCTAGGTCCGCGCCCAGCATTGGCCGCATGTCTGCCCAGAGGAGGTAAGTGCCTTCGAGCTTGGAAAGCCGGCAGAGCGGCAGTTTTTCGGCAAAAAAAGCTTGAGCGGCAGCCAGATTGCCCTGCAGATAGGAGAGCAGGGCTTCGAGCCACTCCTCCCCTTGGTTCCAGGCGGCAATATCCGCAGCAACGCCGAACACATTGACGTCGCAGCACTCGTTGTCATTGATCGCCCGGTCAATCTTCGCTCGGACCTTGGGGCCGGCGGCAATAATGGCAGCAATGCCGGCCCCGGCCAGATTGAAGGTCTTGGTGGGGGAGGTCAAGATCACCGTGCGCAGGGGATCGACGCCCTCAACTTGAGCCGCAGGGAGATAACGGCTGCCGCCAAAGACAAACTCGCCGTGAATTTCGTCGCAAACGAAGAGCACGCCGGCCTGGTGTGCGATTTGAGCCGTCCGGCGAATTTCGTCGGCCGTCCAGACACGGCCCACCGGATTGTGCGGGCTGCAAAAAAGGAACACCTTCACTCTGGGGTCGGCGAGCGTCTTTTCGAGCGCCGCAAAATCAATCGTCCAGCCGGCATTGCCCATTAGAAGCGCAGTTTCTGCCGCAAAGCACCCGTTGTTGCGGATGCTCGAAAAGAAGCAGTTGTAGGCCGGCGTCATCAGCGCCACACCGTCGCCCGGCCGCGTAAAGGCTTTGATGACCGCGGAGACGGCGGGGACCACGCCGGTGGTACAGAGCACTTCTTCGCGGCGGATCTGCCAGCCGTGTCGCCGGGCAAACCATCCTTGGAGCGCTTCGTACCAGGCGTCGGGCACTTTTTCGTAGCCGAAGACGCCGTGCCGGACGCGATCGCTGAGCGCATCAATGATGCAGGGGGCCGTACGGAAATCCATATCCGCTACCCAAAGCGGAATGACATCCGCGTCGGCAGAATCCCACTTGTAGGAACCGGTGCCCCGGCGCTCTGTCGGTTCGTCGAAGTTGAATGCCTTCATGCTGAATTTCCCCTTCTTCGGCAACGAAAGCGCCTATTGTGCCGTACCGGTTTCAATGATGCAGTCCGATCCGCTGCGGCGGTGTTCGTCGAGAATCAATTTGCCGAGCGATTCGCAGCGGATGAGTCCGTGAATCGGGTTCTTTATGCTCGTTACCGAGCTCCTTATGTCCGCATTCACGGTGGAATACTCAAATCCGAGATCGCAGTCGGGATCCATCGTGCAGTTTTCAAGCACCAAATCCTCTGCATAGCAAAGCGGCTGAGTGCCCTTGATTCGGCAGTTGACGAGCTTCAGGCGCTTGGTGTGCCAGCCGAGGAATTCGCCGTCAATTTCCGAGTCGTACACCGTGACGTCCTCCGAATTCCAAAAGGCGTCTTTGGCGTGAATCTCGGCGTCGCGGATCACCATATTGCGGCAGTACTGGAAAGCATAGTTGCCGTGATGAACATAGTCGGCGATATCAATGTTGGCCGAATGCATGAAGAGATAATCGGCATGATCGGCCGACACGTGCCTGAGTTTGATATTGCGGCAGTTCCAAAGCGTTTCCATCGCGTCGGAGAGTTCTACCTGCTCGAGGTCGATATTTTCCATGTCGCGGAACATCTTCGGCGCATCGATTCGGGTGTGCTTCATGCACACATCGTCGGCGTACCAGATGGCGGCGCGGGCGCCGGGCGCAAAGCGGCTGCCTTCGAGCACCACATGTTTGGCGTGCCAGAAGGGGTATTTGCCTTCAAAGAGGCAGTCTCGGGCGGTGATGTTTTCCACGTGCTTCAAGGCGGATTCGCCCGGGTGAATGACAACGTGGTCGAGCTCCGCGCTGCGGAGCGCAAAAAGCGGGCGCTCACCGCCGTATTCGACATTTTGGAGGATCTGCATTTTTTTGTCCTGTTTCAATGGTGAGGCTGACCCGAAAAAAATGCCGGCATCTGTTTGGGGCATCGTCGGCCAGCGAATATGAATCGCTTCAAACTCTAAGACCGCTGGCTTTAGCCCGCCCTGCTGATCACTGCAAAGAACTGTACGATTCTGCTCGTGCCTTCAAACCCCTAAAAAAACGGCTCGAACATGCGAAGTTCGAGCCGTATCGAGCGCCAATATGGCTCCCAAGCTTCAGAAGAAGGTCTGCAGGAGTGCATTAAAGGCCACCGCGAAGACAATCGTGATTGCCAAATTGGTCTTCAGGGCCACAACGACCGTGGCCGCGAGCGTCACGAGCGTCACAATGTTTGTCGTCATAAAGGCCGGCGCGGCGATGGAAATCATTACGCAGCAGGGCGCGGCATCCAGAATGCGCTGCATGCGCGGCGACACGGGATGACGGCGAAGCACCAGCCAGCCGATCAGGCGTGTGGAGTAGGTGGCGAGCAGCATGCCGCAGATAACGATGAATTCCTGAAGCGACGGCAGGGCGAAAATAGTGCGAAGCGTATCGGACATCTGTGCATTCTCCTTATTCGCTTACCGCTGCCAGAACCAGACCGGTAATGGTGCCGAGCAGAATGCTCCAGTGAAGCGGCACAAAGAGGCTCGATCCGGCTGCGACGAGCGCCGAGGCCGCCATCGGGCCGGATTTGGAAAGCGCCGGCCGCATCGCCGCCACGAGACCGATGAAGGTGGCCGGAAAAGCCATCAGGAACCCCCAGCGGGTCAGGTCGCCGAGTGATCCGCCGACGGCGGCGCCAATCGCAGCGATCATGAACCACGAGGTCCAAAGCGTTACGCCGACGCCCATGTGGTAGGAAAAGGAGAAGAGCTCAGCAGCAGAGCGCCCCGCCTTGCGGCGGCGATGCACTTCCTGCATGGATAGTGCCCAGGTCTCATCGCACATGACGAAAAAGGCGAGGAGGCTCCTTGGCGTTGACACTTTAGCGCTCTGCATAAAGGGCGTGAGCGCTGCGCCCAGCACAATGTGCCGGCAGTTGATCAGCCAAGTCGCGCAGACAATAACAATAAAGCTCGGTGCCGAGCTCCACAGTGCCACAGCGGCAAATTCACTGCCGCCCGCAAAGTTGAAAGCACACATGATGGCCATGCCGATGGCCGAGAGCCCGTGCTGAGCGCCTTGCGTGCCGAGAATAAAGCCGAGCGGCAAAATGCCGATCATCAGCGGCAGTGTTGAGCGTGCGCCGGCCAAAAAGTCGGACCAGGCATCATCATGGACCGCTTGACTGACGGCTTTGGAAGAGGGCTCAGTTTCTGAACCGGCTGACCCTGCGTCAGTTTGAACGCGCTCGGAAGACGTTCCGTCTTCTGCGGACACGGCGCCTTCAGTAGGTTTTGTCATAGGGCAAGTTGGAAATTTGATTGGCTGGAAGATCGATTCTAGGACTTCTGCGCACCGAAAAAGTGCATGCAGCTCAGGCATTCCTATTAGTGCATCAGACAAATTAGGTAATAGCTGACCAAACACCATCTGACCGTACGCCGATCGAGCCGAGGGCCTGCCGCTCAGCATCTAATTACTTTGGCGGAGTTCTTTTGGTGGATAGGCATTGTTTGCACCGCGTTCTAGCATCCGAATCAGGTTGTTCCTCATCGGAGGTTGCATGTCAGTTGTCTTGCTGTTTGAAGCTCAGGTTCAGCCCGGGCGCCTTGAGGCATACGTCCATTACGCGCTTGAAGCTCAAAGGGATTTGGCTGCGGCTGACGGATGCCTTTCAACCGAACAGCTCATGGCTGTTGATGAGGCTCGCCGCATTATGGTGAAGTCCATCTGGCGCGACTCGGCTTCGGCTCAAGAGTGGAACCGTACCAACGGCGCACTGCTCGCTGAGCGGGCAGCTCGGCTCTCACTCTTTGAAGATTATTCCGTATCGCTCCTTTGTCCTGCTGAATTCACCCCGACAGCTGCGCCGGCGCCGACGATTCGCGAGTCTGCCGCTATAGCGAGCTGAGACGCACCAGAGCCGTTCAAGAAAGATTCCCTGCCGCCGCAGTCACCACCTCCATGTAGATCTCCGCACCCGACTGCGGCGGTTTTTTCTCCATCGAGCCTTTCGATCCTTTGATGGATTGAATTTGCTCAAAACTATAGAAGCTTCCCGACGCCTGACGGCATCGGGAAGCTTCCGTGCAGTTTTGGCCGCTCGCTCCGGGCTGACAGCCCGAGGGTGAGCATCACTGATTCTTACTGCGCCGTCTTCAGATAAGCGTCTGCGGACTGGCCGGCGATGCGGCCGAACGTCACAATATCGGCCTGAGCGTTGCCGCCGAGGCGGTTGCCGCCATGGACACCGCCCGTGACTTCACCGGCCGCAAAGAGACCCGGGATCGTGTGACCGGCAGGATTAAGCACCTCAGCCTTGGTATCGATCTTCACGCCGCCCATCGTGTGGTGAACAGCCGGCTGAACCTTGACGGCAAAGAACGGGGCGGTCTGCATGGCCTGCGGCATATCGGCACGGCCGAACGCATCCTTGCCCGCAGCTTTCCCTGCCGCATAAGCCTTGAGCGTGGCTTCAAGCTCAGCCGCCGGCACGTTCATCGCCTTGGCGATTTCGGCGACGGTATTGCCCTTAACGGCCAGCCCCATCGAAATATAGGAGTCCATGAGCTTGGCGGACTTGCGGGTGGCATCATCCCAGAAGACCCAGGCGAAGCGGCCTGGCTGCTTGAGTTCGGCAGCCGAAACCACATCGCGCGTCAGGAGTTCATTGGTGAAGCGCTTGCCTTCGGCGTTGATCAAAATGCCGCCGTCGCCGCGCACGCTTTCAGAAATCAGCGTGCCGTCCGGCGCGGCCGTCGGATGCGCCTGAATCTGCTTCATATCCACGAGCGCTGCGCCGGCGTGTTCGGCAAGGATAATGCCGTCACCCGTTGCGCCGGGCTGATTGGTCGTCGCATAACCCTTGAGTTTGGGCTGATACTTGACGAGCATATCCTGATTGGCGCCGAAGCCGCCGGTGGCAAGCACCACGGCCTTGGCATCAATCGTATAGACCTTGCCGTCCTTGGTCGTGGCTTTGACGCCCGCTACACGGCCGTCCTTCATAATGATTTCGGTAGCGCGCGTCTGCGTGCGGACGTCCATCTTGCGGTCTTTAGCGGCCTTCCAGAGCACACGGATGACTTCCGGGCCGATGGCGGAGCCGTCTGTCGGACGGTGAGCGCGGGGATACTTGGCGCCGCCCGCGCGCCCAACGGTATTGAGGTCAGCACCCAGTGAAACGAGCCAAGCGACGGCGTCCTTCGCATGGGTGGTCAGCGTGCGCACCAGCGCAGGGTCATTGAGGTTGTGGCCGCCCTTCATCGTATCGGCATAGAACTGATCGATCGTGTCGGGGATGCCGGCCTTTTTCTGCTGCGGCGTTTCCGCGGCATTGATGCCGCCTTCAGCACGCACTGTATTGCCGCCGATCATCGGCATTTTTTCTAAAACCACCACTTCGCGGCCGAGGTCGTGGAGCGTAACGGCTGCGGAAAGGCCCGCTCCGCCGGCGCCAATCACAACGGCATCGGGATTAGCAAAAGCTGCGCCGACGGAAAGAGCCAGTGCGGCGGCAATGAAAGTGCGCTTCATAAAGTATTTCTCCTTGAGGGCTTGCTCGGAATGCGTCCGAGCAATTTGTCGAAATGGTGCATCCGCGGCCGCACTCGGTCAGACGGCGGTTTTGGATGCATTGAATCTGTCCGACAGTATCTGCCTGGCGAGCGTCCGATGCGTTGAGAGATACTCAAAGGCGCGTTGAGGTATTCTTTATGCCCTCGACGGTATACAGACGATGACAGAATGATGTTTATCTTTTTTGAGTACGCAATGCGAATTCGACAAAATCAATTGCTGAAGGCAAAGCGGGGCGCGCTTTAGGCAATACGAAAGCAAGCGGGCGTGCCGCCCAGCTGTCCTCCAGCTCGCGCACTTCTACCGGTGCGTTTGGCGGGACAGCCGACGCAGGAACGACTGCCGCGAGCGGACCTCGAGCCACCAGTTCAACCAGAAGACTAAAGGAAGGGGCCTCAATAATCGGTTCAAAGCGAAAGCCTGCGGCCAATGCACGCTCTTTCATGGCTGCGGTCATTGGACTGGCCTCAGTGAGTGCAGCAAATCGAAGATTGAGGAGCTCCGCAAATTGAAGCGGCCGATTTTTAAACTGCTGAGCGGCGCAGGAGTCTCTGGGCAGAATCACCACATGGCGATCTTCGACAAATGGAACGAGTTCGAGCTTCGTCCGATATGCCGGCGAAAGTTCCCGAATACCGCCGATAAGTCCCAAATCGGCTTCGCCGGTGAGCACTGCCTCAGGCGTCAATGAACTTCGGTGTTCAGTTAATACGGCGCGGAAACTTGAATTTTCGCGCAGATAATCGGCCGCGATTCGGCAGAGAAAATTCTGCAGCCCTGTGCTGTTCGAAAAGATGCGAAGCGGCTCCGGATCATGCTTTGAAAAGGAATTTAATCGCGCGTCGAGCGCCGCCGCTTCTGCAAGAATGGGCACTGCAGCTTCGGCCAATGCGGTTCCGGCTTCAGTCGGCACGAGTCCTTTCCCGGTCCGCGTGAAAAGCTGCGCGCCGATGCCGTCTTCGAGTTTCCGGAGGCGAAGACTGACGGCTGAAGTTGTCAAATGTGCCGCTTCTCCGCTCGCTGACAAACTGCGCGTACGCATGAGAATCAAAAGAAGGCGCAGATCAGAGAGTTCATAGTGAAGCGGCATGTTTTTCGATACCAATCGAGATGCATTGACGGCAAATACAACTTTCGTTTTATGAAATTGTATGCAATTGCGGCACGAAAAGTCTTGCTTTGAGAGCAAGTACTCCCGCTAAGTCTTGTTGTGCGGCAGTAACAACGTAAATATTCAGAGCAAAAGGAACTTTAAGTCAAACGCAGCGCGGCATAAGGCATTCATTCGGCCAAGTACTTCAGATTGAATCTTTCTGCAGCTCGCAATAGTTCAATCGCCTGCGGTTCTCTGCGCCGTCTTCAGCTTTGATCTTAGTATTCTTGCTTACAAAACCTGCTCAATAAGAATTCTTCATCCCATTGCATCACAATATTCTCTTTCTCGATATGTCTAAACAGTCTGATCGAACACGAGTTTGAATAACTTTTTTCTCAAGTCAGATATTGCTTTTGAGATTAAATTTGGTATTATTCGTTCCAACAAGATTTTTTCCCATTTTTTCGGAGAATAATATGTCCGATGATAAATTCGTAAATGAACTGACCCAGATTGAAGAAGAACAGCGTGCCCTGGATGCTCGCCGCGCTGCGATTAAGAAGCAGGTTGTGGAACGCGTTAAGGTCATGATCCGCACGTACCATCTTACGACGGACGACATCACCGTCCCCGCTCCGGGCGAACAGGACGACGACGGCCGTATGGTCAAGTACCGCGATGCCGACGGCAATACCTGGACGGGCCGCGGCCGCAAGCCGAAGTGGCTCATCGCCGCCATCAACGCCGGCGCCAAGCTTGATGATTTCCGCACCTATGCGGATCGCTCTGCTGAAGAACTCTGATTTTCTGCAGCATGACCAAAAGCGGAACTTCCTTGGGTGAAGTTCCGCTTTTTTTATTCCTGTTCACGGCACGCTCAAACTGTCTCTCGATACGATTTGGCAGCTGGTTTTGCCGAGGAATGAACCTCGGCACTCCTTCTCAGATTTACTAATGACTGAACCGCGCCGGCGATAGAGAAGGGGGATGTCGGTTTAAAGAAATAGGATGCGCCGCTTCATCGGCATAAGCATTTAGGCGAGGTTTCCGGCCTCATGGCAAGCCGTCCGCAAAGTCGAAACGGAAAGGATGAATGATCAGTTGTTCAATCAAAATCAACCTTTTATCAATAACGGATGATCGGCTGAGCGGCGAAGAGATGAATCATCGCATTCCAAGTTCTGATCGTAATAGGCAATACCTTGCTCGGAATTGAGCAGTCGTTCTGAAAGATTTGATCAAAAATCAGCATGAAGCGCATCCGATCATTCAGATCGCGGGATCACTTCTGCAGTTTGCGCCAAAGCCGCTCATTACCCTGCAGATCTATTGCTAATTGCGAAAATCTTCTGGTTACGCCATGAACGAACAAAATATCAATCCGGGTATCTTTGGGCTCGGCAATCCCAATGATGCCTACAGCCAATATTTCTCCGGCCGCAGCTGGCTCAAAATGCTCACCGTCGAGCGTTTAGTGACGGCCAATGTCACTTTCGAGGCGGGCTGCCGCAACAACTGGCATGTGCATCATAAAGGCGGACAAATTCTGCTCGTTACGGCCGGCCGCGGCTGGTATCAGGCGTACGGCGAACCTCCCCGTGCACTGAAGCCGGGCGATGTTGTCAATATTCCGCCGGAAGTAAAGCACTGGCACGGTGCGGCAAAAGATTCGTCTTTCGCCCATATTGCCATTGAAGTTCCGGCCGAAGGCTCGTCAAACGAATGGCTCGAACCCGTTTCAGACGAAGACTATGCAAAGCTTTGACGAATGACGCAGAGACCGGCAGGGGTGTTTGCTCATAAGAACGAAACGCCGTCGTCAGCGGTTTGAACGTTTGGCTGACGACGGCATTTGGGGTTTTCTCCGCGGCCTTTCCGCCTGACTGAAGTACGGCGCAGAGGTGTTTTCAGACGGAATGCTTTATCCCAGGGCGACCAAATCACAGCCGGCCGGAGCTGCAAGCGTTGCAGTCATATAGAGAATGCGTCCGTCATGCGGGGCATGAATCTGCGCGAGCACCGCGCCCTCGAAATCCTCGAGATGCCCGAGCAGGTCACCCTTGAGGACATCATCGCCCGCCTTGACGCGCGGGAACCAAAGGCCAAACTCCGAATGCGACAGATAGGTCGCAAACGGTGCCTCACGCTGGGCTGTATTAACCGGCACTTTGCCGTCAATAATGCCAAGGTGCGCGAAGAGCGCCTTGAGATCTTCAAAGTAGGCTTCTACTTCTTCGGGCTCCCAGAGCCCGCAGGCGCCGCGCTCGATGAGAATGGACGGCGTGCCGCGAAGCGCAGCGCTGTTGTAGGCGCCGGTGGATGCCTGTGACAAAACCCGGACCGGCACACTGAGCACCTGGGCTGCGGCACGGGCCGTTGTGGTCACCTCAGGCGCACAATTGCCGGGCACGTAAACATAGGGAGTGAGTTTTTCAAAGAGATCGCCGCCGTGCAGGTCAATGTAGAAGTCTGCTTCGTCTTGGAGCTGGGTGATCGCCCAAGCCGTCTTTTCCGACGCAGAACCTTCCGGGTTCCCGGGGAACATGCGGTTAAGGTTCTTCCCGTCTTCGGGGAAGATCGCTTTGGCGCGTTCCTTTAAAGCCGTTGGATTGCAGAGCGGCAGGACCGTGACCGTCCCGGCAATGTCGGCCTGCGACAGAAAGGCTCTGAGTTTTCTGGCGGCCAAAATGCCGGGATATTCACTGCCGTGTATGCCGGCCGTGATCAGCACGTGCGGTCCCGGGCGGCTCCCCGATGTGCGGTATCCGCGCAGCGTGACGCCGCCTTCGATTTCAAACGATTCAATCATTGTGGGTTTTTCCTCGCAATGGTCAATAAAGAACTTGTCCCTGAACGTGCATCACATCACCGTGCGGCGTGCCGATTTCTTCATCTCGCTCCATGCGGGCTTCAGCTTCCGGATCCGGAGCGCCGTGAATGCCGATGCCCATCACAGCGCGCAGCAGATCGCGGGCGTAAGTATTGCGGATGTCGCCGATTCTGCTCATATCATCAACGGCTTCTACAAAGCTGCCGTTGTGGAGGAACCGCACGCGGTCGCAGAAATAGGTAATGGCGGTCAAGTCGTGGGTAATGAAGACGTAGCTGAGATTCAGTTCACGCCGCAGATCCTTCAGAAGGTCCATTACTTGAATCTGCGTTGCCGCATCGAGAGAACTAATTGCTTCATCGAGCAGAATGAAGCGGGGTTTCAGAGCGACGGCGCGGGCAATGCACACGCGCTGGAGCTGGCCGCCCGAAAGCTCATGCGGATAGCGGGTGAGAAAGCTTTCGTCGAGACCGACGCGTTCAAGGAGTTCAATGGTTTCCTTGCGCTGAGCTTCTCGGCTGATGTTTGCACCCTTCAGACGCATGGCACGGAAGGATTCCCCAATAATGCCCTGTACGCGAAAGCGCGGATTGGCCGAAGTGGTGTAATCCTGAAAAACAATGGAAATGCTCGACTGAATGCGCGCTTTGTCGGCGCGCGGGAGGCGGCCGTAGAGATCGAGCCCGTCGAGACGAACCGTGCCGGAGTCGGGCGCAAGCAGTCCGCAGAGGACACGTCCGAAAGTAGATTTGCCCGAACCCGATTCGCCGATGATGCCGAGGCATTCACCTTCCTTGAGGTCGATCGAAAGGCCGTGGAGCACTTCCTGACGTTCACGGCCGAAGAGCCGCGTCTGATTTTCCTTGCGGAATGAAACGCGGATGTCTTTTGCTTCAAGCAGCATGAACTTTTTCTCCTCGAATAGCCCGGCTGAAGGTCGACATGACTGAGAGATGCCGATCGATGAGTTCTCGCGTATAGGGGTCCTTCGCATGCTCAAAGATTTCTTCGGGCAGACCGCGCTCAACGGCAAGGCCGCGATGCATGACGACGAGCTTGTCCGAAATGAGCGAGAGCACGCCGAGGTCATGCGAGATGAAGATCATCGCAGCACTGCGGGACGTTTTAATGCGCAGAAACTCCTGCATGATGGCGTACTGACTGATGGAATCGATGGCCGTTGTCGGCTCGTCGCAGATGATGAGGGACGGTTTCAGGGCGAGCGCGAGACCGATCATCACGCGCTGGAGCATGCCGCCCGACATCTGATGCGGATATTTGCGCAGCACATCCTCCGGGTCACGGATCTTCATGAGTTTAAGCACTTCGATCGATTTGGCCCGAATTTCGGCACTGCTCCAGTCCGTATGTTCCTGAAAGGTTTCTGCCATCTGAGCGCCGATGCGGTAGAGCGGATCAAAGCAGCTCATGGGATTCTGCAGCACCATGCAGATCCGTGAGCCGCGAAGACGGCGCAGTGCATCGGCATCTTTCTCCAGAAGGCTTTCTCCCTGAAAGAACACCTTGCCGCGAACTTCGAACGAACGATCGAGAAGTCCCAGCATGGCCTTGGCGGTCATGGATTTGCCTGAGCCCGATTCACCGAGAATGCCGAGACACTCCCCGGGCGCTACGGAAAAACTGACGCCTTTGACGAGTTCGGCGGACTTCTTATCCTGATGGAAGGTGACGTACAGATCCTGTACGTCAAGTACAGACTGCTGAGACATCAGAGACGAACCTCCTTGGGATCAAGGGCGTCGCGAAGGCTGTCGCCCAAGAGGTTGAAGGCGCCGACGAGCACGACGACGGCAATGCCCGGAACGAGCATCTGCTCGGGATTGGAGATCATGACGTTCTTGGCTTCGTTGAGCATCGCGCCCCATTCCGGCATCGGTGCCTGAACGCCGAGACCGAGGAAGGAGAGCGTGGAGATGTTCAGAATGGCCCAGCCCGTGTCGAGACTCGCGAGAACGGCAAGTTCGGCAGCTATGCAGGGCAGCATGTGATGCGTGAGAATGAAGTAATTCCCTGAACCGATGGACTTGGAGTACAGAATAAAGTTCGATTCGGTGTACTTCACGACGGCCGTTCGGATCATTCGGGCGTACCAAGCCCATTTGATGAAGATATTGGCGATGATGACGTTCTCAATGTTCACGCCCATGAGCGCCACCACGGCGAGAATCATGATTTGGGACGGGAAGGAGAGCATCACGTCGACCACGCGCATGATGAATTCATCAATCGGTCCGCGGAAGTAGCCTGCCAAAACCCCCATCAGCAGTCCCAGCCCAATCGTGCCGGCCATGGTGAGGAGCGACAGGAAAAAGGTCGGACGAATACCGTAAAGCATGCGTGAGAAAACGCAGCGGCCGAGCTGATCGGTGCCGAGCGGATACTCCCATGAGGGCGAAGCGAACTTCATCAAAATATTGTTTTCATACGGGTCATGCGGCGCAAGCAATGGCGCGAAGACGCCCGCAAAGACCGTAAGCAGAATCACGACCAGGCAGAACTGCGTGACCGGATTGCGCAGAAAAACTCTAAGCATTTCAGGCCGTCTCCTGTTTGCGCAGACGCGGATCGACCGCGCACTGGATGATGTCGAAGAGGAGGTTGAAGATCACGAAGAGCACGCCCATCATGAGCACATAGGCTTGAATGACCGGGTAGTCGCGATTGAAGATCGATGTGATGCAGAGTTTGCCGAGACCGGGCCAGGCAAATACGTTTTCCACAACGATCGTGCCGGCAATCAGCTGCGGAATCGACATGCCGATGGCGGTCACGCACGACTGGAGCGAATTCTTGAGCACGTGTTTGACGAGAATCGAACCTTCCTTGAGTCCGCGGACGCGTGCGTAAAGCACATAGTCTTCACGCATGTTTTCGAGCATGTTGTTGCGGATCAGGCGGATATAGGTCGAAATGTAGGTTAGCGCCACCGTAAAGGCAGGCAGGATCAAATGGGCAAAAGTGCCCGAGCCGCTCGTCGGCAGCAAATCGAGCTTGATGGAGACGAACCAGATGAGGAGCAGACCCACCCAGTAAGCGGGCATGGCCGTTGTCGCAAAGACGATGCCGCGCATGATGCGGTCAAACCAGCTGTCTTTATAGACGGCAGAAAGAAAGCCGATGGGGAGGCTCAGCACGATCACATAGACCAAGGAAAGGCCCGCAAGTGACAGGGTGGCCGGCAGACAGCGGCCGAGTTCTCCCAGCACTGTGCGGGACGGATTGGTGTAGCTCACGCCGAAATCACCCTGAAGGCAATTCCAAACCCAGTCGACATAACGCACGAAAAACGGCCGGTCCAGACCCAATTCCGCACGGACCTGCGCGATGGCTTCCGGCGTAATGACGGGCGTCTGTCTTACGCGGAGCGCAACTTCCGCCGGGTCTGACGGGATGAGATTGATAAAGATGAAGCAGAAAAACGAGATGACGAAGAGCAGCGGAATCGTTGCCAGCAGTCGTCGGATGATGTATTGGCGCATAGAAAGACAAATCCTCGGCGCCAAGCTTCCATAAACGGAACGGCGCAGTCGAATAGGGGCTCGACCCTGCATGCATGCGTTCGAGCCCCTGCGGCATCAGAAGCGGTTACTTCCAATACATGTCGGCGAAAGGAATCTCGTATTGGTTCGAGAGGAAGCCGACGCCGCCCAGTTCAGCATTGAAAAGCGCTTTGTTGGTTTCGAATGAAATCGGCAGATAGACCGCGTCCTCGTGCAGATGCGTGAGCACGTAGCGATAGAGTTCGCGGCGCTCTTTTTCATCCGTGCTCGTCAGGATCTTGGTGATGGCTGCGTCGATTTCATGCTTGTCAGGGAGACCGAGCTGAGCCTCATAGTCGCCGTAGACACGCTGACGCATTGCAGCGAGCGAAGACTGCGGATCATAGGGCGTTCCCCAGCAGATATTGAAGACCATGTCGAACTTGCCGTTCTTCATGTTGTCGCGATAGGACTGTTCTTCTTCGCCGCGGATTGAGATCTGCATGCCGAGCTTGCCGAATTCGCTCTGGAGGTATTCAGCAATCGTCTTTTCAGAAACCGAATTGGAGTTGTAAAGCAGCCCCAGCGCCAAGGGCTTCCCGTCTTTAACGGCAGGCGCGCGCTTGCCGTCACGCTTGTAGCCGGCTTCTTCAATCAGTTTGGCCGCTTCCTTCATGTCGTACTTATAGGGCTTCAGATCGATATCGCAGTACGGAATCGAAGTCGAATAGAGCGTGTCAGCGCCCGGCTCAAAGCCGTGGAAGACGCCCTGTGAGATCACCGACTTGTTCGTCGCATGCTGAATGGCCGTGCGGATCTTCTTGTCCTTGAGGATATCGTTGGTGGTATTGAGAACGATCTGACGGGTTGAAGTGGGCGAAGAAACGGCAATCGAGAACTTCTTGCTGTCGCGGTACTTGTTGAGCGCGTCAGCATCGATCATGTTCTTGCCCCAGATGAGGTCGATTTCGCCTTTTTCCAGCGCCAGAATACGCGTCTGATTGTCCGGAATGACCTTCACGACGATGCGCTTAATGGCGGGTTTTTTGCCCCAGTAGTCCGGATTGGCTTCAAAGACGGAGTATTCGTCAACCACATGCTCCTTCAGCACATAGGGACCGGAACCGATAAAGGCGGTAAGACCGTTCTTGGTCTTGCCGTCCTTCATGACGTTGGGCGAAACAAAAGCAAAGGGGCGTGTAACCGCAAGCTCCGTGAGCATCGGGTAGTAGGCTTCCTTCATCTTAATAACGAACGTGTTGGCATCCGGCGCTTCTACGCCTTCAAGAAGACGCATCATTTCAAGCCAGGAGTGACGCGTTTTGTTGTCAATCAGCGCATCAAAGTTCGCCTTGACAGCATAGGCGTCAAGCACGTGGCCGTCGGTGAACTTCAGGTTCGGGCGAATTTTGAAGGTGTACACGCGGCCGTCGGGCGAGATGTCCCAGCTTTCTGCTACTGCTCCGTGATACTTGCCGTCATTGCCAAGGGTGACGAGCCCTTCAAACACCATTTCCTGAGCGAACATTTCGCCAGCATAAAGGTGCGGATTCAGATCGCGAAGATCACGGTAATTGACGAATACCAGTGTGTCTTTACCCTGAGCTGCTGCGTGAACAGGCGTCGGCGAAGTAAAAAGAACAGTACCAGCGAGGAGCGTCATGCAGACAGCGCTGCCAAGCGCACGGCGGGTAAGGCGGAAGGGCTTCATTAGCAAGGTCCTTTCGTTGAGAATTAGAACGAGAATTGTTATCGATTATACGGAAAGAACTTTGAATGTTTAGATTCGTAAATTAGTTAACGTTTACTTACCTGCGCACCTTTGTTAAAAATCAAGCGTTGTACATCTTTTAATTGGTAAACCAATAAATTAACGTGCCTCTTTATCGTGTTGAATGGAGTAAACGATTGATGTGTTATGCGCCATTTCATGGCGCTTTCATTTTGGCATCGCCTAATCAGGGTTTGTGCTTAGCGCATTAATGCAGGATTGTTGGCTAATCAAAATCCGGTCTTAAGCCCCTTCGACAGCCCGAGCGGGCGGCACGGGGTTGAGGCTGCCGCTTGGATGCCTGCAATTTCTGATGAAGTGAAGGTTTGTTGAGAAGCGGTTCTATGGCAGGCCGCAGCTCCTCAAGTTTCTGCAGAAATGGACGGAACGCAGAACAAGTGAGTATGCGTTCCGTCAAAGTATGTGAACACTCAAGCCCTAAGAGTTTCCTTTGATTCTTGCTGATTCTCTGAAATCGATTCGAAAGATGGCCGCACAGCCTTCGGCCTGAATCATCGGCTCCGCTCTTTGGATTCGGCAGCCGCAGCATGCTCAAAGATGCGGTCTACCCAGATGCCGTCGGCTTCGATGCGTTTGGGCTGCAGGTGATCGTCATCCCGATACCAAGCCTGCAGATTGCATTTCTGACCTGGGCAGACAATAGGGGTGGGGTCTATATATTCAGCAGCGTCACCAAGAATTCTTTGGATTTCTTCATTGCCGCGCTTCCAGTCATCGGCTGCAGGGAATGGCTGCACCATGCCGACGGCGTCGCCCGTAATACGGTTGACGTGCTTCAAAGGATCGTAGATGCCTTGCTGGCCGCCGACATTCGGCGTCCAAGGGTAATCCAGCATTACATAGACCTTCAGGTCTTTCCGGGTCTCGAGCAGCGGACGGACCGTTGCGGCCACCTGGTAAAACTCTTCCTCCTTAATTTTTCCGCCCCACATGCTGCCGATGACGAGTGTGTGTACACGCTTGTCTGCAACAATCGCTTTCACTGCACGGGCATAGTCCCCCATGCGTTGGTCATTGAAAAGGAACCATCCGGCTTTGGCAATCATGCCGAAGTTGACATGCTCGCGTTCACTAAGCCGCTGAGCGCGCAGATAGTACTGCGCCATATGAGAGTCGCCAATGAAAATCAATGACGGGAATGCATTGGGGTTGGGGGTGGCAATATCCACGCCCTCATATTTGAATCTGGGGGCCTTTTCAAAGCCATCCCATTCATTCTCTGCACGAACAGAGATCACCTTGTCCTCAAATTTAAGCGGGCGCTGAGGGAATCCGTCCGTTTGGCGAATAGTCTCTCCGAGTGCCAGCATTAAGACTAAGCTAGCCAATAGGAGAAGAACGGCTTTGCCGGAATTGCGGCATCGGCGAATAGGATTTTCGACATAAAAATATACGAGTGCGGCAATGACAAAACTCAGCGCCAATGCGGCAATCAATACGGAGGGCGTTGCATCCGGCACGGCGATAAAGAGATAAGCCAAGAGCGGCCAGTGCCAGAGATAAAGTGAATAGCTGATCAGCCCGACAAAGGTCATCGGACGCCAGCAAAGAAGCGTACGGTTGAAAAGGGCATCGGGTTCGGCCGCGATGACCAGAACGGCGCCGAGAACAGGGATCAGCGTGATAAGGCCAGGATGCACAGCGCTTTCAGCGGCAAACGCCATCGGAAGAACGATCATCAGGATGCCGGCGATGGACAGCCCATTGCGGACATTTTGGGAAAAACGCGATGTACTGAAGCCAATGAAGGTTTCAGAATAAGACAAAAGAATGCCGGCCCCTAATTCCCAAAAGCGAGTCAATGGGAAGTAGAAGGCAAAATTGCGGTCCGAAGAAGAGAGACAGGCTGCGAGTGAACCCAATGCAATGAGAGCAGCAGCGATGCCGATCATCTTCACAGAACGGCTTAATCGCCAGATCAGCGTACAGATGAGCGGAAAAACAATGTAGAACTGTTCTTCAATGGCCAGGCTCCAAAGGTGGAGCAGGGGTTTGCGAAGTGCATCTTCCGTGAAATAGCCAATTTCACTGAGAAGCTGGAAATTTTGAATGAAGAGCGTGCTTGCATCAATGTGCATCCCCAAATTGGCATATTCATCTGGGAGAAGAATGAACCAGCCAACTGCAGCCACAAAAGTGAGCAGCAAAATGAGGTTGGGAATAATGCGCTTGATGCGCTTCTCATAGAACTCGATATAGCTAAATGAGCCGCTCGCTATGCCGCGGAAAATGATTCCGGAAATCAGATAGCCGGAGATGACAAAAAAGACATCCACACCAAAGAAGCCCCCGGGTATCAGAGACGGAAACGCGTGGAAGATCAATACAGGCAGAACCGCCAGCGCGCGCAGTCCTGTAATGTCGTTTCTCCATAATTTGGGGCGGCTGGCGGCGGTCATCGGTGTCATGGTCTTCATCGGCCGCTTAAGGGCATAGGCTCGCGGCGAATGTTTGTTTTGATCATTGGAACAGCTCATCGGGCTGGCGCAGAATCATATCTGCTGATGAGCTAAGGCGTAGTGCCTAAGTCCATGAGAAATGCAACGACTTAATGCACAGAATGGTTCTATGCCCGCAGGCCGCAAATGTTCCCAGCACTTTCACCGTCCGCTATGCACTCTCCCGGCATCACAAAATAAAGAGCTCGTCTGCCGCAAAGCAAACGAGCTCGGAGAAGGAATTAAAGGAACAAGCTGCATGCCTTCATCTGCAGCGCGGGTCCCAATCTCTTTATGAGAAGAGCGGAATCAAGCCGTAAATGAAGATCGCCAGAATGATCACCGGAATCACAAAGCGGACAAACTGGTACCAAAGATTGTAAACGAAACCGTGAAGCTTGCCGCCATTGGTAATTTCATCGAGCGCCTGATTCTTCATGGCCCAGCCGACATAAAGCGCCGCGCCAAGTGCTGTCACGACGAAGCAGATGTTGCCGGAAATAAAGTCATAAGCATCGAAGACGGAGCGATTCAGGATTCGAACATCGGCCAGCGGTCCGTCGCTCAGAATGCAGGGAAGATTGCCGAAGATGAAAGTGAAGATCAATGCAGTGTTGATGGCATTGACGTAGAGGAAGCCGAACTTTTCATGCAGCACCGAGATGATGACCTGATAGATGGTAATGGAGGTAGTCAGGGCGGCAACGACGAGCAGCAGGAAGAACACAATGGCGAAGAAATTCCCAAAAGCCATGTGCGAGAAGGCAATGGGAAGCGTCTTAAAGACGAGCGAAGGACCGGAATCCGGGCTCAGGCCGGCGCTGAAAAGCGACGGGAAAATCATGAAGCCAGCCAGAATGGCGATCAGCGTGTTGATGATGCCGGTAATGACGGCGGTCTTCACCATGCTTTCATCTTTCTTGAGATGACTCGAAAGGGTGATCATGACGCCGAAACCAAGGGAGAGTGCAAAGAACACCTGCCCGAGCACGTCAAGGAGGAGCTTGCCCGAAAGCTTGCTGAAGTCGGGCATCAGATAAAAGCGAACGCCTTCCCAAGCGCCGTCGAGCGTTAGATTGCGGGCAACCATCACGATGAGGCAGAGGAAAAGCAGCGGCATTAAGAATTTCACCGATCGTTCAATGCCCGCGATAATGCCCTTGCGGAGAATCACCCAGTTGATCAGCACAAAGACGGCTGTGCAGATGGTGATCATGAGGGGGGCTTGCTCAATATTGGCGTGGTAGAAGGTGCTCGTCAGCTCTTTGGTGACTGGGGAGGAAAGGTCAAGACCGCCCTCTATGCCAAAAAGTCCAAGAATCAGGTGGTAGATATAGGTTATGACCCAGCCGCCTAACGGCATGTAGTAGGACAAGATGCCGAATGCACCCAGAATGCCTGTGTAGCCGAAGAACTTCCAGAGCGGAGAGTATTTAGAGCCCTCAGGCAGAAAGGCGTCAATACTGTTGGCCTGCCCGCGGCGGCCAATGACATTTTCGACGAGGATGATGGGAATGCCCACAAAAAGCATCACCAAAATGAACATCAGGACGTAGGCACCGCCGCCGTTCTGACCAACGAGATAGGGGAAGCGCCAAGTTGCGCCGAATCCAATCGTAGCGCCCGCTACGGTCAGAATATAGGTCAGACGACTGCTCCAGGTTTGTCGTTGTTCCATGCCGTATCCTTTTAATTGTTTCTGCAGGATGGATGTCGAGGGTATACGCATCCCGCATATGCCTGCCGTCAGTCCTTACGGATGCCGGCAGGTGTTTGAAGCAGCGGAGTCGGTATGAAACCCAACGATGAAGCACCTCAGTTCTGCGCTATAAGCCGCGCGAACTGATCCAAACTGCAAAAAACGTAAGTTTATACGATGCGCAAGGCGCGCCGCCGTTTGCGCACCAAGCTAACTCGTATTCATACATGCAGTTTTCGGCAGGTGCTCAATACATGTGATTTGGTCAAAATATTATTCAACATAATAGTCGTTATGTTGAATAATGAAGATTTCATCCGATTTTCTCATCCGTATGAAGATTTATACTGTCGTTCTTACGGTGCTCATACAGCTTCATTTTTTTCAAATAAATCGGAGAGCTTCAATGCGTCAGTGTATGGATGCAGAAAATCTGCATCGCCGCCTGAAAAAAATTCTGGGTCAAGTCCAGGCCATTGACCGCATGATTGATGAAGATGTCCCCTGCGAAGATGTCCTCGCCCAAATCAATGCTGCCAAGTCAGCTCTGCACGGCTGCGGCCGCGTTGTTCTTGAGGGACATATCAAACACTGTGTGCGTGACGGCATTGAACATGGTGATGCCGACAAAACCATTGACAGTTTTACCAAGGCGGTTGAACGCTTCGCCAACATGACTTAACGGCATGTTGGTTTGGCGGACACACCTCCCGATGAAATGAGCGGCAATTTGCCGCTCTTTTTTTTGGCAGCTGCCGGATTTGCAGATAGGAACCGCTCGATATCACTTGCGTACCAGTACCCCTATGGGTATCATGCGTACCAAACGGATACCCGTGCGGGTATATCGAAACGGTTTTCGGTCAGCCTAAACGAGGTCGAAAACGCGGCAAACCACATCTGTCTGCAGTCATGAAATACTTCGTCAGCAAACTCGTCGATGGCCTTGAATATCTTCTCGGGCTCGGCGGCATGAAACGCGACATCGTCTTTCTCATTATTTCGGGCGCTGCCCTCTTACTAAGTCTCTTTGACGCTCCGCTTCCCTTCTCCGCTGCCTGGGTAGCCATCATCCTCTGCGGCGTGCCGATTGTCACCGAAGCCTTCATCGGCATCATTACGAAATTCGATATCAAAGCGGACCTTTTGGTATCCCTTGCCCTAATCGCCTCGGTCATCATTGGAGAAGATTTCGCTGCAGGCGAAGTGGCGTTCATTATGCAGCTCGGGAGCCTCCTCGAAGAACTCACAGTTGCCAAAGCTCGTGCCGGCATTGAAAAGCTCGTGCATCTCACACCTCAGAAAGCTCGGTTAATCACCCCTGAGAACGAGCAGATCGTGCCGGCCGAAGCCGTTAAAGTGGGGGATCTCCTCCGTGTTCTGCCCGGGGAGACGATTCCGGTTGACGGCGTGATCATCTCCGGTCATACATCCGTAAACCAAGCCGTTATGACCGGTGAATCGCTTCCTGTTGACAAAGAGCCCGGCGACGAAGTTTCGAGCGGTACAGTCAATCAATTCGGTGCTTTTGACATGCGTGCTGCCAAAGTGGGCGAAGACAGCTCCATTCAGCGCATGATTCGTTTGGTTCAGTCGGCTGATGCCGGCAAAGCCAAGATTGTCGGTATTGCGGATCGCTGGGCCACTTGGATCGTCGTCATCGCCCTAACCTCTGCCGCTTTGACTTGGTTTTTCACCGGCGAAATTATCCGAGCGGTGACGATTCTCGTCGTTTTTTGTCCTTGCGCATTGGTTCTGGCGACGCCGACGGCCATCATGGCTGCCATTGGGAACGCAACGAAACACGGTTTTCTCGTCCGTGAAGGCGACGCGCTCGAACGTCTGGCTGCAGTTACCAAGATTACTTTCGATAAAACAGGGACGCTCACTTACGGAGCGCCCAAAGTGGTGCATGTTGAATCGATTTCTGCAGATTTCACTGCGGATGACCTTTATGCCGTCTGTGCTGCTGCAGAACAATTCTCCGAGCACCCGCTCGGCAAAGCGGTAGTGCGGTGCTTTAAGAGCGATGTCCGAGCCGCCATCGACCCGTGTGAAGCTTTTGAAATGCTGCCGGGCCGAGGCGTCAGTGCCTCCGTTAATGGTCATGCCGTATTGGCCGGCAGCCGGGAGCTCCTTGCTGAACACGGCGCTGCAGTGCCCGAAGAAGCTGAAGCTGCTGTTCAAACGCATCTCAGTCAAGGCCACACGATTGTTTATATTGCCGTCGATCAGAAAATGGTCGGCTACGCAGCGCTCGCCGATACCGTTCGAAATGAAGCGGCTCAAATGATTAGAGCTCTTGAAGGGCTCCACGTTTCGCCCGTGCTCTTGACCGGCGACCATCACAGCGCCGCTCAAGCCATTGCCGGGGAACTTGGCATTCGCGACGTACACGCCAACTGCCGTCCTGCAGACAAATTGAACTGGATCAGCACCTATCAAAAGCGTCTGGAAAACGTCTGCATGATCGGCGACGGCATCAATGATGCCCCTGCTCTGAAGAAAGCCAATGTGGGCGTTGCCATGGGCGGCATTGGGAGCGACATTGCCGTGGATGCTGCTGACATTGTGCTCGTCGATGATGATGTCAAAGAGCTGCCTCACCTCATTGCGCTCTCTAAGCGCATGCTGACAACCATCAAGGTGAACATGAGTTTCTCGATGATTTTGAACTTCATCGCGATCATTCTGGCGATGCTGGGCATTCTCAATCCGGTCTTCGGCGCACTGGTGCACAATGCCGGCTCGGTGCTTGTCATTATCAACTCGGCCTTCCTGCTCAAATGGAAGCGCCGGGCAGCTTAAAGCAGATTGCTGTATGAAAAATGGGCTGATGCATCGCTGCGGTGCATCAGCCCAGTTCGTGAAAGATAACGGCGTTGGCGGCTCAAAGATCATGCTCGGAAATGACGAGATGCTCTGAAATCTCATCAGTCCCTTTAAACCGTCAACGCCTTTTTATGCGCAGCCTTCCCTCCCAAGGTTTCTAAGGCGAAAGAGCCAAACACCGCAAAAGCGCCTTGGCTCTCTCCCGCAAAAAACAATTAGAAGCGGTGCTGCAGACCGACCGTTCCGAAGATCTGATTGAAGCGGTCAACCGTATCGAGCAGCTTGTCGCCGTCAGAATATGAGACGCCCGAATAAAGCTGCGTGCGCTTGGAAAGGTTGTAGTAGTACATGAGCGAAGCCTGATAGGCCGTGCCCTTCGTTTCCTTCATGTTGGTTGAAATGCCCTTCCAATCGGCGTTAATGACGCCCAGACCGGCGCTGAAGAAATGCGCTCCCATCGGATAACCTACGCTCACGAAACCGACTGTCAGGTCCATGCCGTCTTCGGAATCGGCGTAATTCGTCGATCCGCCGACGCCTTTAATCATATTGGCCATGTCCGGCGCACCGCCGATTCGCCAATCATTGCTGCCTTTATAGAAAATAGCTGAAACAGCGGGCCCGCCGAAATCGTAGCTCCCGAGGACATGAATGCCGGTCGTTTCGTTTTTGCGAGGCTTCGTGCCGTCAGTATGGCTGGGACGCTCCCAGTTGAGCACCGTACCGATACGAAATGACTGACCCGTCCACCCGAAGGCGGCCTGAATCACATGGTTGTTGTTGGACCAGCCGTATTCAGTTTCTTCGCTGCTCGAACCATTGGAATAAAAGCCCTGAACAAAGAATCCGTCGTCGCCGTTCGTACGGAAGGCGATGGCATTGTCCATTTCACCCACGTTGAAGACCATGGTGGCCGGTGCCATGCCGGGCAGTCCGGACGCCGTCATATTCGCGCGGAGCTTGCGGAAGACCGAATACGGATCGGAAGCACACGTGAAGGTTGAAATTCGGCCCATTGAAACTTCAATCTGACTGTTGCCCGCATAAAGACGCGCTACGCGATTGAAGAGCCGGTCGTCTTCCCACATGGCGCCCGAATCCGTGCTGTAGCCGCTTTCGAGCTGAAAACCTACATAAAGACCGTTGCCCAAATCTTCGCGGCCGGTAATGCCGAAGTGCGAATCGGTAGGCGTCTGCTTGTATTGGGCCATACCGACATTGCCGTTGTCGGCTCCTTCAGTCTTTTGGTAGTAAAGACCGGTGGCAACTAAACCGTACACATTAACGTCAGCTGCTTGAGCGGCAAACGGCATGATGCCGGCTGCGGCAGCGGCGGCCAGAATGGCCTTGCTGATAGGCTTGAGTTTCATTTGTGAGCTCCTTTATTCCCTGCGGAGTTGGTCTTGTCCGCAGGCTGTAAAAAAAATGAGGCTTTTCATCTGAAGCCGAGTGATGCCGGTGAATTCATCAGCTTGCGGCTTCAGACGCAGTTGTGCGAAGACGCGTCGACCCTCTTGCGATTTCTTGGGAACGAAATGCGTTGAGGATCGAGCGTCTCCGCGCGACGGCGGATTAGTGCGTGAAGGCTTGTTCAACGCTGATCGGGAATGCCTGGTAGCCCATGACCGAGTTAATTTTCAGTTCAACAGCCGGCTTCGTTTCACCCCAGCGGTATTCCGTGAGATACGGATGAGCCGGTTCTTCCTTAACGTTGGGACCGGCGGACGGGCCGAGCAGACCAGCGGTGGAATAGAACACTACGACGGAGTTCTTGTCGGCCATGTACTTCGTGATGCCGGTCACCGGGCTGAAATATTCGTGGCCAAGGTCCTTGCCCACTTCCCAGAGCTGCTGCACGGTCATCTTCTTCTGATCGATCTTGTAGATCACTCCGCGGGTGTATTTCTCTTCGGCGAGTGCGGGCTGCTCGAGTCCTCGGCCGTCGCCGTTGTCGAAGACCGACAGAATCAGGGTATCCGCATCAGACATTTCGTCGATCCGGTAGGCCGTGTGCTGCGTCCATGTCCAGTCAAAGTTGCCTTCGCACTTACCGTTCTCGCACTTGATAGGCTTGCCGTCTTTATCAACAGGCTGCAGAACTTTTTCTGCCCAGCCCTTCTTCCAGCCGTCCGGGGCGCCGAGAATCCACTTCACTTTCTTATCGCGGCCAATCTTGATGGCGGCGGACTGGTGGCGGGACGAAATGATGATCGAGTCATCCGTCGGATCGTAGTCGACGGAATTGACGTGGGCCCAGTTGCGGCCTGCGCCGACACCCACAACGTCACCGAAGTTGTCGCTTTTATCCATTTCGGCAAGTTCAGCGGCGCTGATGGTCTGACCGGCCTTGGAGGCATCAATATTGAGACACACTGCGCCCTGATCGAGCGTCTTGATGACGTTGTCGCGGTACGGATCCAGAATTTCCATCAGGCGGAAATCGTCAACGACGCGGCCGTCCTGATCAATTTCTACGATAACGTCGCGAACCGTATGAACGCGACGGCCGTCGGCACGACGGTAGTCCGCGGAGCCGACACGCAGGAAGGAATGTCCGTTCTGTGCGTTGTCAAAGGAATGCGAGAAATCCGAATAACCCGACGGCAGACGACGGTCATATACCTTGCGGCCGATGAGATCGTACTTGCAGTAGTTCTGGCCGTAGCCCCAGGTGAGCGCGCCATCCTTGGTCTGCTGGAACCCCATGAAGTATCCCGATTTCCAGGGATTCTCGTTGTCGCCGATCTCCTGATCCAGGAGCCACCAGCGGACCTCCCCCTTCGTGTCGATGATGCCGATATTGGAATTAAAGGCCCATTCCACCGCGCCGCCGGACGGGTTGTTCCAAACGAAGCGGCTGCCAACAGGCATGGTGCTCATGAGCTGCGAATTGATGAGGTACAGGCGATCGGAAAAATCCGGATCAACATGGACGGGCTTGACTTCAAAAGGCTTTACCTGATTGGGCATGCCGGTTGAAACGGTGTAGACGCTCGGCACATAAAACCGATAGGTATCTTTGAACTTTTCAGACTTGCCCTGGAACGTGCGCGTGTAGCTCACTTCGACGGTGTTCTGCCAATCCGGATAGAGACCGAAAACCGGAATGCCGGCGTGTGTCTTCAATTCTGTGCGGGAAACTTTATAAGTAATCTCCTGACCGTTCGTCTTCGGCACGATGCGGACGGTGACATCCGAAAGATCGTATCCAGCGTCACGGATGACTGCAGTGAGCGGTGCCACTTTGTACGGATTGACAATCACTTCGCCAATGTTGCCCTGCACCGGATACGTAACGTGAGGACCCGATGGGCCGCCCATAGCCATGGCGGAGGTTGAAATGGACAGCATCATGGCAGCCGCTGCGACGGCTGCACAGATTGGGACAATCTTCTTCATTTGTTTCTCTTTAATTGATCCGATAACGCTGCCGGAAACGATGGTCCGGAATGAATCAAAGTTTAGAAAACCAAACAAAGTGTAAAAATTGTCGAATTCCCGCTATCGACACGCACGGCTTGCAACATCGGCTTTCATGTTTAGAAAGACGTTGCTGATCGGCGAACGGCGGTGCTGTCCCTTTATGGAGGGCGTATTTTTTTTGGGAATAGCGTGTTCACCCTACTCGCTGCACACCGAGCAGATTGAAGCGGCTTCAAGCGACGCCATAGCTTCACGCCACCCCGCTTCATCGTCAGAGCAATACCGGCTCCATCGCCGTCTGGCGCAGCTAATCAGGAAAGAACGCACCCACTGCCGGAGCGGATCCGCATCGGTGCGCACGCTCCAATAGAGATGCGGCACCCACGGCGGAATCACAATATCTTTTGGCTTCAATGCAGCGAGTGGCAAGTGTTCCGTCAAAATTTCAGCGAGCGGAATGGGATGAATGGTGTAGCCGTCAGAATCTAAAAGCGACCATGCGTTGGCCAAAAAGAACGGCGATTGGAGAAACCGCTGCGAAGAAATTTCATGAAACGGCATGATCATGGCGCTCAGTCCCGACGGCTGACTCACTGTAGGAATCACCATCGGATATCGCGCCAGCTCCTCTGGGCCGACGATGCCGTCAGGCACCTCGCAAAGCGGGTGATCTTTGCGAACCAAAACACAGTGGGGAGCAGCAAGCAGCAGACGCTGACGCAGCGAGGGATCTGCAGGCAGATGCGGATCGCAGGCATACATGAAGTCAACCGCACCGGATCCCAATCCGGCAGCAGACTGACTGCCCAAAGGCACGATTTCAATACCGAGCTTCGGCGCGCGCTGATGAAGTTCCTTGAGGAACGGCATGATAAAGACCATGGCCGTGTTGTCGACGGCAGCAATGCGGATGACTTCACTGCTTTCAAGAATATTGAGTGTGGATGCTCCTCCTAGAAGTGCATCGAGCGCTTTAAAAACATTGTGCAGGCGCGGCAGCAGCTCCAGAAGCTGGGGAGACGGCACCATCTGCGGGCCATGCCGACTGAAAATTTCGGTTCCGAAAATAGCTCTCGCGTCAGCAAGCAGTCGGGAGGCTTGCGAAACGGAGAGTTTCATCGCTGCTGCAGTCTTCGTGAGGGACTGTGTATTGCTCAGAATGAGGACTAAACGCAGTATGCGCAGATCGATCCGGTCAAGATCGAGATGTGCAGTGTTGGTGGTTGGCATGGTGAATTCTGTGTTTTCTCTTCGGGGTCATCGAAGTCAGGTTCTGATGTACGCCTGTCGAACCGAATGACTTCTCGCAGATTGCTTTATTTGTTTACTTTAATAATATCAAATCTTCTACTTATTTTTATGTGCTTTTTGAAACCTATTTTATAAACATTAAGATTACATAATGTAAATGAATACCGTCAATTAAAGGTATACCCGTTGCAAGTTAAATACATTTCAATATTTACTTTTGTTTTAGTTTTGATAAACAGGCATTTCTTTTTCTGCGCGTTGACGGGGGGGGGGGG
>CDZY01042539.1_pt1 | contig 94406 bp, 83 predicted proteins | sample 557671 | NCBI WGS metagenome assembly CDZY01 (sample SAMEA3182091, study PRJEB8094) | gut metagenome | biome: human; feature: gut; material: Stool; isolation source: human stools | place: Canada | collected 2013-03-11
CCACGCTCAATCAGGCGGCGGGTGCGAACCCTGCGTTCTTCGTTCCGCTGCTTGTTCTCCAAAATCTTCTTTCGGTTTTCAAGCTGCCGAATCTCCTTCAGGACTTTCTCCCGTTCTTCTTTTTGGGGGTGGGCTGTAATTTTTTCGTTCATGTCAGGCACCTCTTTTCTTTGGAAATACTCATAGATTGACCGTCCATTTCTGTCGAGCAAAGTACCGGCGCAGTCTCCGCAGTGCGGCATGGATGGATTTTCCCGCCTGTGATGGCGTGATACCCTCCATTGCGGCAATATCTTTCACTTTCATACCCAGCATATAGCGGGCGTGAACACGGCGAGCCTGCATAGGCGGCAGGAAGGAAATGGCTTCATACAATCGCCGTATCAGTTCTTCGTATTCGGCTAATTCTTCTTTTTCTATCAGGTAGTCCTCCGGCGATGGCTGCGCCCAGCCGATGGCGGCATTTTCGATTCCATCGTTACAATCGAGGGAATAAAACGCCTTATACCGGAACATCTTGCGATCTCTGGCGGCCTCGGCTCTCTTGTCCAGAAGAAACGCTTCGACGATCTCATCAGACACCTCCACAAAAATGTCCTCTTTGCAAAATGGATAATATTGTTTGAGATTGATGGTCTGCATAGGCACGCCTCACTCTGTTTGAAAAAGGTCATCATAGCAGCGGCGCATATTCCGCAGACCTCGACGGATGGCAACGCTGACCTTGCTGCTGTGGACGCCCTCTCTCCGGGAGATTTCCGGCTGCTTGATACCGGCAATGTAGTAGGCGTGAACACGGCGGGCCTGTGTCGGAGTGGCATGAGCCAGAGCCGCAGGCAGAGCTGCAATCAGGTGCAGGCGGGTGGTCATTTCTTCTCGTTCCAGCAAAATATCTTCCGGCGATCTGCTGTGTTCCAGTGCGTAATTTTCCAGCCAGCTGTATGCGTCCAGAGAGTAGTAGGCGCGGTGGTAGACTTTCCGACGCTCATAGTTCTCCATCTCCCGCTTGGCCTGATACATCGCTGCCCATACCTCGTCCGTAACATCCACAAACTCGTCATGCCGGTAGTGGGGATACATCCACCGCAGATTGATTGTTTTCATAGGCTTACCTCCTGAAAATCGGAGAGGCGGGCAGCTCGTCCGCTGTCCGCCCCTCGCTGAGATAAGGGAAATGATCCCTTTCACTTGGTAGCCAGAAAACAGGTCATTCGTTAAGCCTGTTCTCAAAGAAATTTATAAATTTTTTTCTGACCGCCTCCACACTTTGATAAACAGCCACTTTGGAGCAGCCGCACAGCACACTGATCTCTGCAAGGCTCAGCCCGTCAAGCGCATAGAGCAGGAACCGGCGGCGCTGGGTCTCGGTACAGGTGTCCAGAACAGCCATCAGCTCATGCAGCGTTTCCATGCGGCAAAGGTATTCCTCCGGCGTTTCGCCGTAGACCCCTACACCCTCGGAGGTAATGATGTACTCGTCAAACTCCCGGCCATCCCAATGCCGCCGCTGTTCATGAAACAGGTTCTCCGTTTTGTGATCGGCCCGGTCAAGAAATTCATAGACTTCCAGCGTAACCTCCACGGCCACAGCTTGTCCGTTATAATTGATGGTAACTTCCATCTGCCTTTCCTCCATTCAGATTTTTTTGGTAAATCTGAATGGGACGGCGGAGAACGGCACTGGGGCCAGGGTTCGGGCCATGATGGCCCGATGTTCCAGCCCCATAGGTATGAAAAAGCGCCCGGACAGCAAAAAGCCATTCGAGCGCAAAAAATACGGTATTCAGTTATATTTTGACAATTTTCGCGCTGCCTGCCAGACGGGGCCGGTTCGGTGGCCGGGCTTTTTTGTCGATAGTGCAAATATCGTCTGAATTTGTCGGCGGTCAGTGTGCTTCATGGCGGCTCCCTCCTAAAGCCGCCATGTCAGCGTATGGGCATCACTCCTTTGTTGAGGGCATAAAGAACGGCGGCCTTGATTTGTTCAAAGCCGCCGCAGCGATAAATAAGCATGGGTAGTGTCTGTCGAACGACGGCTTTTTTTCTTTTGCCGTCGTCCGGCAGATGAATGAAAAATTATTGTATTTCGAGTGTCACAGTCAATACATTGGATTTAATTTCAGCAGAAACATTTCCGCCCAGTTTATCCGTCAGTAACTTTACAACCGCAAGTCCTACTCCTGTACCACTGTTGTGTCTGGATGCGTCCCCTGTATAAAATCGTTCAAAGAGGCGGGCGGGATTTATTTCGATTTTACTATCAATCGGATTTTCAATCGTGAAAATAGCCCTATTTTCCCTTGCCTGCTTTAAGCTCATTTTTATGCCGCCGGATGAATAACGTATCGCATTTGTCAAAAGATTTTGTAAAATCCTTTCCACCATACTGTAATCGGAATTGAGATAGACAGAATGGGGCGGCAAATCAATTTCAGGGGATAAATTTTTTGCTTCCAATGCAGGAGCATTCTCTGTAATAAGATTTATCAGCAAATTAGACAGGTTAAAATCTTCTCGCCGGGGTGTTATCTGCTCGGCATCCAAAATAGACAGGTCATAAAAAGTCTGTACCAATTCTTTCATTCTTTCTGCTTTGTGAAAAATGGTTTCTATTCGCTGTTCCTGCTTGTCTGTCAGAGTTTCTTTTCTTAATAGCTGTAAATGTCCGAGTATAACGGTCAATGGTGTCCGTAGATCATGTGAAATATTTGCAATCGACTCTTTCAGATAGTTTTCGTGGCGAAGCGTACTGGCAATCAACTGCCTTTGATTATCGTTATACTGGTTTAGTATTCCTGCCAGTTGTTCCAAATCTTTGTCAATTAAAGAGATGTCCAGCATTTTCTCGGATTTGCCATTTACCAATTCAGCTATCTGTTTTGATAGATTGCGGATTTGCCATTTTGTTTGAAGATATTTGAATAGCAAGATAAGCAACAGCAAAAATACAATCAATAGCAGTAGCTCTATTTTAGACACCTCCTTCTTTCCGTTTTCTAATTGAAATCTATTTTAATTCACATTTCCGAAAGCTGCACCATGATAAAATCAACAACGTAAAAACCCAAACAATTCCAATCAAAATCGGGAATGGTTGGAAGATTGCTGTGCTGGTAACTGCCTCCCTTATTTGATAAGTTGGCAAAAAAGCTACTGGAAATTTCAACATCATTCCAAAACCCAGATAAAGACTAAGTACAAACGTTGTAACGGCTGTAACAGCAATCGCTTTTGCAGAATTACGCAGTGAAAAGCAAATCCAGATTGCAATGAAAAAAGTAGCACTGTTCAAAAGTAAAGAGTATAGAACCGCCTTAGCAGCCTGATAAATAAAGTTTCCTCCGTCAATAAATCCAAATCTGAAAAATTCTCTTATACACCCGGCAATGGGATAAACAAGAGCCATGACGTTAAACGCAATCAAATATGTGATTACCTTTGAAAAGAAGATTGATTTTCTGGAATGGCCCGCAGTTATTTCAAGATCTACTGTCCGATAAGAAAACTCCTGTCCTAAAATCAAAGCTAAAATACTGGACATCAGAATGAGAAGAAATGTAGAGTCATAAACCATTCCGTTAAGAATATCCGCAAGGGAAGTAGCCGCCCCGCCGGTTGTTCCCATAACTTCCGGGACATAAGTTTCTGCCGTAAAAAAGCCAATTAGAAAGATGCCTACCATGCCACACCAATACAAGAAATTATGTGATAATTGGTATCTTTCCATTTTTAATAGATTCCTCATTTCGACACCTCCCTGTCACTTCAAATCAGAACGCCTAAATCCCCAATAAGCGCCAAAATATAAAATGAATATCCACAAAAAATCTGTGAGAACAAACTGCGCCATTGACGGAGTAAATTGTTGTAGTGCAATCAGCCGGAGCTGTCCCATTGGCAACATTCTTGAAATAGAGAGTGCCTGATCTCCATTCATCAAAAAAATCATCAAGAAAAAAAGAACCATCGGGACAGCTAAAGTTTTTCCTATATCACGAAACAGAAAAGCAAAGAAAAACGGCAACAGGCACATTGCAAATAAAGAAACAACCACAAGCAAAACGGTATAGAGATTGCCGCTAATACTCACGAAATTTTCTTTGAAGCAAAGCCCGCCAATCAATCCATGTACCAGTAATGGTAAAGCTAAAATCGTCATACAGGCTATTTGATAGGCTGCCAGTTTTGCAAGTAATATCTGTCCTCGGTTATGGCCTGCATTGATATAGGATTGCAGTGTTCTTTGTCCAAAGTCATTTCCAACAAACAACGCGGAAAAGACGATTGCCAGAAAATAGAGAATAGGCACATTATATAACGATGCAAAGAATAAACTGGATGTTTCTCCAATACTGTCTAACAACAGCACACTGCTCAAAAAAAGATTAAACGCCACAATCCCCCAAAAGTACCGGCTATGAAACAATTTATAAAACTCAGCATTTAGGAGATTTAACATTTTCTGAACCTCCTATCTTGCTTAAAAAGTAATCTTCCAGTGTATCGCCGGATACAGAAAGCCCTGTAACGAGGATATGCTCATCCGACAAAACAGCCGCTACTTTTTCCAAATCATCAAGATAATCGTACAGGCGAATTGTCCCATCGGGCAGCAACTTGAAATTTTCTGTATGAAGTTTTTCTTCCAATACAAGCAGCGCCTTTTGCGGGTCGGTAGCCTTGATTGCAATATGCCGTTTACAGCGTTCATTCAATTCCTGATCGGAGATTTCTTCAATGATTTTCCCTTTGTCAATTAAAATAAATTCTGTTGCGGTTTGGTATAGTTCCTCTAAAATATGGCTGGACACCAAAATTGTCATGCCATATTCTTTGTTCAAGGATTTCAGCAAATTCCTGACTTCGACAATCCCGGCAGGGTCAAGTCCGTTGATCGGTTCGTCGAGAATTAAAAATTCTGGCGTGTTCAAGAGAGCGATTGCAATTCCCAGCCGTTGCCTCATACCCAAAGAAAAATTACGAACACTCTTTTTGCCAGTGTCCTTTAAGCCAACCATATTCAAAGTCTTTTCAATCACTGCTTTATCGGGGATGCCGCGTTGGATGCGTTGTATCTCCATATTTTGATAAGCTGTCATGGCCGGAAAGAGTGCAGGTGTTTCAATCATGCAGCCAATCCGCTTTCTCTGTTCCTGCAAATCTTTTGCCGAACTCTTTCCCCATAAGTCTAAAGTACCGCTGGTCTGGAAAGCCAGCCCTGTAACCAATCGCAGAAAAGTAGTTTTACCTGCTCCGTTCTGACCGATAAAACCGTAGATTTTCCCTTTCTCAATTTGCAAGTCAATATGATCTAAGGCAACAGTATGCCGGTATTTTTTTGTCAGACTATGTGCCTGTAAAATGATGGAACTCATGTTATCAACCTCCTTTATGATTGATTGTAAGAGGCAATCATAAAGAATTTCTTAAATCCAAACAGAAATCTCTAAAAAATGTCTAAAGCCAGAGGTCTAATCTCTGGCTTTGTGTAAACGGTATCCAATACCCCAAACAGTATCAATAAAGTCCTTGTCCGGGCAAACGGCTTTTAATTTGTTACGGAGATTACTTATATGAACATTTAATGTGTTATCCTCACTGATATACTCGGTGTTCCAAACACTTTGAAATAAATTTGCTTTTGAGAATATTTTATCCGGGTATTTCATCAGCAACTCTAAAATTGCAAATTCTTTTGCCGTCAAAGTCAATTCGCTGCCTTGCAAAAAGGCGGTATTATCGTTCAAATCCAAAATCAAATCGCCATGACGTAAATAGGTAGGAGTATCTTTTTGAAACTGCACTCGACGGAGATTACTTTCAATTCTGGCCAGAACTTCCTCCATATCAAACGGTTTTGTAATATAATCATCTGCACCGAGACGCAGTAAATCTATTTTGTTTTGCGTTGTTCCTTTGGCGGAAATAATGATGATTGGAACCGTAGAACATTCTCTTACCGCTGTAAGTACGGTATCACCATTTCGATATGGAAGCATAATATCAAGCAAAATCAAGTCGATATTATTTTCCCGCAGGCAATCCAATACATGAAGCCCGTCATATTGGCAAAAAACTTCATATCCATTTTCCTGCAAAAATTCAGCTAATAACTTGCTGATTTCCAAATCATCCTCAACCAACAGAATTTTCATTTTCGTTTTTCACCTGCTTTTTATATCGTCTATCGGCGGGTTTGTCTGTTTCCTTGGGGATCAACCAAACACCGGCCATTTTCACAGCGCCGGGAATACGACCCTCGACGCAGTAATAGTTGACTTGACGGGACGAAACGCCCCATTTCTCGCTTGCCTCTTTGAGTGTCATATAGTCCATATTTGCACCTCCGACAACATTTTTCATTATATTTCATTTGCTCGAAGGACGCAAGACAGGAAATATGTCGGAAGTGTAAAAAACAAACAGAGGCCGCGAGTAGCAGCCTCCGCTTGCAAAAACTATTGATAAATCAGCTCTGTAAGAATAACTTCCTCCACCTGCGCTTTCAGCGTGTTCATCAGCCCCACCCAGCGCATAGGGTCACGGGCTTTCAGTTCCTCGGTGACACCTGTCGCCTCCATCATGCGGGGCAGCATGGCGTCCATCCGTTCACGCGCCGCCCGGTCAATCTCCTACAGGTGCGGGTACAGCTTTTCATTCAAAATCAAGCTGCTGTAAAGGCCGGGCCGGTGTTCCTTCAGGTAGCGTTGCCGCATACGGCCATACTTGCCGATGGGGGCCTCCGGCTGCTCGGAAAGTTTCAGGTCAGGGATGTAGTAATCTCCGCAGCGGGTATAAGTCAATTCGCTCATGTTCATTCTCCTTTGCACTGTGATGGTTAAACTGCGGCACTGGCCGATACGGTGGCCTTGCGCGGCTCCTGCCTGGGTAGCTGACCGACAGGGATAAAAATGCCTTTTTCCATGTCCTCGGCCCGGATCGCGGCCTTTGCTGCCTCCACTTGGGCCTTGCGCTTGGCGTTGTAGCGTTCTTCCCATTCTTTCTGCTTGCCGTTGGCCTTGCGGCGCAAGTAGTTCTGGTGAAGCCTGTCCTTGCGTTCCTCCTTCTTCCGCAGTTCTTCCTGTTCCTCCAGGGTCAGGGGAACCGGCTGCAAGGCGGGCGGGATATACCGGCCCACAAAGTTGAAGTAGATTTCAACCTCCTGCGTGGTGTCCTGGCTGCCTTTTCGAGCGCGTTCGTGGACAAGGATTTTCTCTACAAACTCGTTGAGCATGGTGTTTGTCAGAGTGTCAAAATTCTCATACTTATCAATTAGGGCTATAAATTTCTCTGCGGATTTCTGGCTCTGCTCATAGCCAGTAACAGCCTTTTCCAGCTCTGCAATTTCAATCTCAAGTGCATCCTGCTCTTTGGCATACTGTGCATCAAGCGCCCTATATCGTGCATCCGGCAGCTTGCCGAGGGCGTTGTCCTCATAGATTTTGCAAATCAGTTTTTCCAGTTCTCCGGCTCTCTTTTGGGCAGCAGCCAGACGCCTGCGCTTTTTCGATATATCGGCACTCTGTTGAGCAACCTGCGTCTCCTGAACAGTGTGAATAAATTCCGTCCGGTCATTTCTGGAATATTCAGCAATAGCCCGGAGCGTGTCGGAAACCAATGTCAGAACAGCACTCTCATTGATACGGTGTTGTGTAGGGCATAGTGTCCCACACGGAACTTTGGTATAATTGGAACAGGTATATTGAGAAATCCGCTTGCCATTGTTAGTGCGGTGAACATACATCTTGCCGCCGCAATCGGCACAATAGAGTAATCCTGTGAGGGGAGCCGCTTCGCCCCAGCCGTTTGGATAACGCCGTACATTGCTGCGGATTTTCTGCGCCAAATCAAAGGTCTGCTGGTCGATAATGGCTTCATGGGTATTCTCAAAGATCGTCCATTCGTCCTCAGAAACATAGTGGCTTTTCTTGTCCTTAAAGTGCTTGCGGGTCTTGAAATTGATGGTATGCCCTAAATACTCTCGTTTTTTCAAAATGTTCACGATGGTAGATGATCCCCATCCATAGGGGTCTTTGACCGGCTTTGAACGGTTCACACCCTCGTTGAAGCGGGCAAGGTGTACGACAGGAATTTCAATCCGGTCTGTGGATAATTTGCAGGCGATCTGGTAAGGCCCATATCCCTCCAGTGTGAGGGAAAAGATACGGCGTACCACTTCGGCGGCTTCCTCATCTACCAGCCAATGTTCCCGATTTTCATCCCACAGGTAGCCGTAAATCACGGTGCCTGTCAGGTGCTTACCGCTCATGCCTTTTGACTTAAACACAGAGCGGATTTTCCGGCTGGTGTCGCGGGCGTAAAACTCGTTCATAATGTTGCGGAACGGGGTAAAATCATCATCGCCTTTCAGACTGTCCACACCGTCGTTGATGGCAATCAGACGAACGCCTCGCTGCCGCAAAACCTCCATAACTTGACCGACCTTCAGATAGTCGCGTCCTAACCGGCTCATGTCCTTGATGACGATTGCCTCTACACGCCCTGCCTCCACTTCCTCCATCATCGCCAAAAATCCGGGGCGGTCAAACCGGGTGCCTGAGATACCATCATCGGTAAAGTGCGTAGGGTTAGGCAGCCCATTCCGGCGGGCAAAATCCTCTAACATCTGCTTTTGGTTGGATATGGAATTGCTCTCGCCCTGTAACTCATCGTCCCGGCTCAGGCGCTCGTACAGTGGGGTGATTTTTTCGTTTCTCATAGCTGTACCTCCTGAAACAAAAATACTCTAAGTGATTGCTTCACTAACCATGACAAAATCATGATTAAGAAGTCACTTAGAGCATATATCACCCTATTGCAATATATCTGTCCTCATCACTGCTATGGTGAACTACCCATTGTCTAAAGCCAATGGGCTTCCTGCTTCGCAGACCTCGTAACCTACTATCTCCACAGGCGTTAATTCGGGCAGTCCCTGCCCTATATTGTTATTTTTATGCTATTTGTCTTAATCCTTCTTCCAGTATATTCTTTGCTGCATTGATATCCCTGTCATGATTTGTTCCACAGACAGGACATATCCATTCTCTTACTGATAGATTTTTCGTCTCTGTATTTTGGTATCCACAGACTGAACACAATTGACTACTGGCATAGAATGTATCTATTTTGACATATTTTCTGCCATTCCACTTGGCCTTATATTCTAACTGTCTTGTCAGCTCATGCCATGATACATCACTTATGGACTTTGCCAAATGATGATTTTTTACCATGTTTTTTATCTGCAAATCTTCCGAAACTATCACTTGGTTTTCGCTGATAATCTCATGTGACATCTTGTGCAGATAATCTTTTCTGGTATTTGTTATTTTCTCATGGCATAATGCTATCTTTTTCTTTGTTTTGTAGTAATTTTGACTTCTTTTCTCTTTATGGGCTAACTGCCTTTGCAGTTTCACCAGTTTCTTTTCGTATTTTCTGATGATTTTGGGATTTTCGTATTTTTTTCCATCAGAAGTAATACATAACTCCTTAATACCTAAATCTATTCCGGTATTTTGATTTGTATGTGGCAGTTCCGTGTGTTCTGTTTCCACTAAAATTGATACATAATATTTTCCACTTGGAACTTGTGATATCGTTGCCGATTTTATCTGTCCACTAAAATTTCTATGCAGTTTTGCTTTTATACCTTTTAATTTAGGTAGTTTTACTCTATTGCACCCGAAATCTACTGTTATATTGCCATTCGTAAAATTTGTTGTATATGACTTATGATTATCGTGTTTACTCTTAAACTTCGGATAACCTGCGTGTTCCTTGAAAAACTTCTGGTATGCAGCATCCATGTTGTAAATCGCATTTGTCAGAGCAAATTTATCCACTTCTTTCAGCCATTCATATTCTTTCTTTAATTGTCTGTTGCAGTAATTGTTACAGTCGGTTTTACTAACTGATTTTTTCTCTTTCTCATATACTTCTTTCCGGTATGCCAGTGTCTGATTATATACAAAACGGCAACAGCCAAATGTTTTTGCAATCTGTATTTTCTGCTCATTATTAGGGTATATTCTGTATTTATATGCCTTTAACATCCACTGTCACCCTCTTTCTCAACCTTGATTTTCTATATATCTTTTCAGCATTTCTTCCGATACATTTCCTACACTACAGGCAAAATATCCATCTGTCCAAAAGGTATGTTCTTTCCAGAATTGTTTTCGTAAATATTGAGGATATCTTTTCCATATATGGTATGTTGTACAGCTCTTCATCAGGTTTACAATCTTAATAATAGACATTGTTGGTTATGTCTCTATCATACAGTGAATGTGATCTTTATCTGTTTCCATATATCTTATTATCACACTGTGTCTCTGACATATCTCATACGAAAACTGTTTTATATCATCTGATATCTGCCTCGAAACCAGTAATTTCTTTCTATATTTGCAGACAAAAATAATGTGATATTGTAATAGGTATTTGTGTCTGTTTTTAGATTTCCATGTTCCCATGCCATGAGTATACAATAATTTCTGATTTTTGGCTACCTTAACCCACCGTCTAAAGCCAGTGGGATTGCGGTAGCCCTATTTCAATATAATCAAGGTCATCAAACACATGTAATCCAGTTTCAAAAGAAATTTTATGCTTTTGTTTATTTATCGCATTTTTATCTTCGTCCCATTCAAATATCATATCTTTCTATTATTATAACACAACCTCATAAATTTTAAATACAATTTTGTAATGTGGTATATTGCGGAGATTTTCCGACAACCGAAATATTGAGAATAAAAATCCTTGTGTTCATCACACTCTTAGAAGCATTGAATTTCCAGACAATGTGAACTACATTTAAAATTATAAATCAGATAACAAAAGAAGTAAATTAAATATATTTTAAGATAACCCAAACCATAGCATAAACTATGCCTAATTGAAGATATTAAAAAAAGTCTTACAGACAGCCTCGTACTGATGCACCCCAAAAGTTCAGACTTAGTTCAGACTTTTGAGAGGCTCATCGCTTTTCCATGCTGCCCGTAAGACTTTTTTAATTTCAGCTATAAAAATTCACTTATTAAATTACTTTGCTGCCACTTATATAACAGACTACACCAGCGCAGCCAGCTTCGCGCCCGCTGCCCTGCACTCCGCGAGCACATCATCGTCCGGTGCGTTGTCGGCGATTATTCCCTCGCCGGATAAAACAGCAGCTCCGTCGGAAACAACTCTGGACTCCCAGTCGCGCATCCACTCGCCGCCGCCCCAGCCATAGGAACCGAAAAGTGCAATCGTCTTACCTGCAATCTGGCTGTCAAGCTCTGCCATGAAAGGCTCCATCTCGCCCTCCTCAAGCTCCTCTGCTCCCATCGCAGGACAGCCGAGTGCAAAAGCCTTAGCCTCCGAAATAGCCGCAGCCTCTGCCTTGTCAACTGTCAGAAGCTCAACCTCTGCGCCCGCGTCCTTAGCTCCTTCAGCCATCGCAGCTGCCATGGCCTCCGTGTTGCCTGTTCCGCTCCAATATACAATACTAACCTTTCCCATTCATCTTGTCCTCTCTTTCTTTTTATAATTTCAGATAATTGCTGTGGCTCATTGAATACCGCAATTTCCATCCTCACACTGCTATCTCGCGAATACTCTTTCCCTGTACAAGCTCCTCCATCGCTCTTTCCCTGCTTCGGTCAAAGCTTGCAAACGTGCGGAGCGCACCCGCAAGGTCATCATACACCTTCCAGTAGCCGTTTCCGATACTGTTCTCCCCGTTATTTTTCAAAAACCCCTCAACGTCCCACAGCGGATATCCCAGAAATATGCCTATCTCATGCGGAAAGCCCACCTTGCCGCCGCCAAAGCACTCAACTCTCTTTGCAAGCCTTGCAAGCTTATCCTCAAGCTTTCCGCCCCGATAGCCATATCCTGCAAGGAAATCCCCAATGTCCTTATCGGAAAGATAAGCCTCGAGCCTGTCACGTCTGTACAGATACAGTATCGCTCTCTGTTTATTGACGTTAAGCAGCAGCCACGCAATTTCCGTGCCTGACAGAAGCCGCACATACAGTCTGAACTTTTCCGGTGTCACAGCCACAATGTTGGCGGGCTTCACGTCCTTTAGTATAGGGGCGCAGTGAAGCACCAGCTCCATAGACACCTTCATTCTGAAGCCTGCTCCCTGTCTGTAAGCCATAAACTCCTGTACTGACATATCAACCTCCGCTTCATACTTTTATGAAGTATTATACATGTAACTTGTGTTAGTTTTATCTAACCTAGTTAATATTATCACGTCAGTGGTTATTATGCAATATATTTTTTCAATTATTCTGCAATTTACTAGAACAAAGAATGTGCCTTGGCACACTCTTGCGCCTGCGGCGGTCGCTTGCGACATCTGCATTGTACGCCGCAGTGCGCATCCCCGCGGAGCGTTTTTGTGTAATAGGAACGAAGTTTCCTATTACATAAAAAAGGCATACGAAGCTTTCTCCGTATGCCCTTGTATCTGTTTTTACTATTCCCGGCTCAGCTTGAATTTCTTTATCTCCGCATTAAGCTTATCCGATATAATGACATTGTTATGTGACTCCTGACCAATATCGTTCACTCCCTGTGTAAGTTCAACAGCCTTTTCCGTGACATTGGTTATTCCCTTTGTGCTCTCATCTACCGCTATATTCACTGCAGCTATTGATTCGCGTATGAAATTCATGCTGCTCTTGACAGATTCACTCCTGTCTGCAAAGCTTTTCATCATATCACTCATGCCGCTTACATCGTTCCTGTAATCATCGCAGGTATCAAGAAGCCTTCTGTAGCCCTCCATCGCAGTAGTATCCATGAGTTCCAGCATTCTTCCCGATTCCTCCGCAAGCTCATCCACGGCATTGATAACCTCATTGCTGACAGTCTGTATTCTTCCTGCCGTCTGCGTAGAATTAGCTGCAAGCTCCCCGATTTCACCGGCGACAACCGCAAAGCCATGCCCTGCCTCGCCTGCACGCGCCGCCTCTATGCTTGCATTGAGCGCCAGAAGATTCGTCTTCTTCGCAATGCTCAGAATAAGCTCGGTCAAGCTGCTGATTTCTTCAACCGCCTTGGATTTCTCAATCCTGCTGCGCATGCTCTCAGCCATTTTCTCCGTCTCTTCCTTCGCGCTCCTGCCTGCCTGCTGTGCGCTGTCATATATTCCCTGCACGTTCTCCATTATCCTCCGGGACTTATCATTCCCGCCTTGTGCCTGACTGCTGATATTCTCCACAGCTTCAAAGGTCTCATTAACCGACTCATTAATCTGGCTCAGTGATGCACTTGTCTCCTCCATGGATGCACTCATCTCCTCCATAGTCGCAGATATATCCGAAATACTTATCTGTGCATTGGAAAGATCACTGGCAATCTTATCGGAGGAGCTTCTAAGCTCAGAAGAATTGTCCGATATGTTAACCATTATATTTCTTATATAATTGAGAAGCTCATTGACATTTTCGGCAATATTTTCAAGCTCATCACCCGTTCTGATATCCAGCTTCTGCGTCAAATCCCCCTCGTTGTTGACAATATCATATATCTTCTTATCAACCTTATTGAGATTCCTTATAATCACAGCCACAATCACGTTCATTGCTATAACCGCAAGTACAAGACAGACTACTGCCGCCTCCATATTGGCTTTATTGCTGCTGTAAATCCTTTTTTCTATCTGCGTCGCATCATAGTCGCATGCAATGATTCCTACTACCTCGTTATCACGGTTAAAAACAGGCGCATATGACGTTATTATTGAATAATCACCGTAATTCCCGATTACGTTATCCGTATAGCTGCTGCCTGCAAACACATCCGCAAGCTCTTCATACGTCGCATCAAACTCGGAGCCGTATTCACAGGCATCAACCTCAGCAGTATCTATTCCATAATATATTTTACCGCCATCCTCATACAGTGTATACATGTACAGTACTCCCAGCTCACGCCTCACAGCATCCATGGCAAGCCTTATACTCTCATAGCCTTCTCCCGTTCCGCCGCTCTCATACAGTCTTTCCAGCTCATCGCCATCTACAACGTTACCTGCTGCCTTTGCAGCCATCACAGCCTCTTCGCCTCCGAGCTGTGACATTCCTTGTCGGACAGCACGACTTCCCATACTTGCAAGTACCAGCGCCATAATCAGCATAATTGCCGTAACCGGCAGCATAAGCTTAAATCTTATGCTTATTATCCTTGTCTTTTTTCCATTGTGTATCATATTTACCCCCCTGTCCATAATCCTTACGCTGCTTTTATTATAACGATATGAGGGTCAAAAGATATTTTGCCCCTCATATCATTATAACACAGCTATAGTAATTTGAAATAACATATTTAAAAACATATTATCACTTCACTTAATTTCTATCCGCACTTTTTCTACTCATTTGCCTTCAGGCTCGTAACCATATCGATTGTCTTTACCTTGCGTCCAAGCAGGAGATTTACCAGATAAGCCACCGCAAACACGCCTACGGCACCGACAACATAGGTGATTGGCTCCACACGGACCAGCATATCATAGTTATCACCCATCGCCAGCTTGTAGATAAGTGCTGTCATGTACTCGCCGAGAGGAAGTCCGATTATGACTGCCACGACGCAGACCCAGAGATTCTGCATGACATATATCCTTCTTATCTGCCTGCTTCTGAAGCCCAACACCTTCATGGTTGCGAACTGGTACTGCTTCTCGGAGAAGGACAATATTCCGAGATTGTAGATAATCACAACAGCAAGAATTACGGATACCACCATAAGCAGCAATATAACCGTGTCCATCATGCTGATCATGGACATCATTCCGTCCTTCAGGGCAGCAATTCCGGTTATGAGCGATACCCCTGCGATATTTTTTACTTCACTTAAATCTTGATCTGTATAAATGCAGTCCGCCTTGTATTCAATGCCGATGCTCTGTGCATAGGCTCTTGTCATCGCAAGCTTCTGTCCCTGCGGCTCCCGGAAGGTTCCGGCAATCCTGGTTGTATATGTTTTTTCCTCGCCGTACACCGACCAGCTCACATTATCCCCAACCTTTAAGCCAAGGATTGACAATAGCTTTTCCGATACATATATTCCGTCATCTGACAGCTCGAAGTCTCTTGCCTTATGGTCGGTATATCTCACCTTATCTCCTGCATCCGCCACGACAATCTGTCTGGTTGAGGTATTTCCCGACGCATCAAAAGCCTCGACGGCAAGCGTCATGCTCGTCGCATCACCGTATCTGTCTGTCAGCTCCTTATATGCCTCATCAGATATTGTGCTCTCCACATCAAGCTTATACTCAAAATTATATAAATCTTCAAACTGCCACTTTATAAAGAACTTAATTGTGTCCCTCATGCCAAAAGCACAGACTATAAGCATCGTACAGCCCACGATTCCCACAATACCGGTTATCGTTCTTCCCTTGTTTCTTCCGATATCGCGCAGATTCCAGCGCACACCCACTGAAAATCTCTTTGCAAAGCTTCCGGCAGGCTTTAACTCGCCAGCCTTCACCTTCGGCACCTCAAGTCTCAGCGTCTGTGCAGCCGACTCCTTCAAAAGCCCGTGGCAGGTGAAATATGTAGCTGCCGTGACTAACAGCACAACTCCTGCCGCCACAGCATAGACAATCGGTTTTGTGACTACAACCATATCCGGCACTTCAAAATAGCTTGCCTCCATATTTACAAAAATATTTCCTATAATGAATCTTCCGCCAATCAGCCCCAGAATTGCGGCGATGACACTCACATAAAACCCATAGCCCAGATAATGTCTCTCTATCCTTTTTCTGCTGAAGCCAAGTGCCTTCAGGGTTCCTATCTGTGTCCTCTGTTTCTTGACAAAACGATGCATTGTCGTGACAACCGAGAGCACCGCTATGAAAAGAAACAGGAAGGTAAATATCCCCGAATAGCTTGCACCCTCCTCAACCTCACTCTGATAAGCCTCCACCGACGCACTCGCATCTCTTCCCGTCACAGCCACCGCCGACTTGATATTGTTCTGTAAAAGTGCCTTTACAGCCTGCTCATCAGCATCGCCCTTCAATGTGACGTAGGCATAATTATACACATAGTAATCACCTGCCCTGTAATCAGGAAAAGCCATGTCGAATATTTCATCCGTCACATCCCCTGCATTCATGCCAAGCTTTTCGGCAGCGGCAGCCTTAAGTTCATCCTTTATGTAATCCTCAGGGAACGACCTCATGGACAAATACACATAGCCGTAGTCATCATGTGTCGGGAAAATCGCCGACTCATCCTTGATTGAGTAGACATGGTCGGGAGTGTTCACAAGTCCTTCCACCCTGCCTGTAATCTCATAGTCCTTGTATGCGAGCGTCAGCTCATCGCCGACCTTGATGCCGAGATTGTCCGCAAGGTAGCTGTCAAGCCACATTCCGTCGCTGTCATAATCAAAGCCCTCTCCGTCAACCACATGCATGCTCGAGATATTCTTGCTCTCAACAAAATTCGTCTCAAGCACAACATCCTTATAATTTTTCAAATCGGTATTGATAACCAGTGCGCGCTCTGCATCCTTCACACCGTCGGTGGCAAGAATATCCTCCATGTCCTCATCAGAAAAGTTCTCCCCTAGCATCCACAAATCCTGAAGATTATTCTCCTCATAGTATCTCTGTCCACTGTAGTCCATACCATCCATGTAGGCATGGATTCCCGAAAATACGAACACACCGAGAAAGGTCATTATAAATATAGTGATAAAAGACGAGAAATTCCTCCGTATATCCCTCATCATCTTTTTTCTAAGCATTACCACTCCACCTCCTCTATATTCTTCGGTGAAGGGTTATCGACAACGGACTTGATTTTTCCGTTCTTTACACGCACTATGGTGTCGGCTATGTCCGCGATAAGGCTGTTGTGTGTTACGATGATAACCGTATTTCCGCCCTTTCTGCACTGCTCCATGAGAAGCTTCAATACCTCAACACCGGTTGCGGAATCAAGGGCACCCGTCGGCTCATCACAGAGCAGCACCTTCGGATTCTTAGCAACCGCTCTCGCGATTGAGATTCTCTGCTGCTCGCCTCCCGAGAGCTGGTTAGGGAACTTATTCTCATGCTCCGTGAGTCCCACCTTCGCAAGTGCCTCATGTGCATCAAGCGGATTCTTCACTATATCCTTCACAAGCTCGACATTCTCAAGCACCGTGAGTGTCGGCAGTATATTATAAAACTGGAAAATGAAGCCGACCGTCGCCGCTCTGTAACGGCTCAATTTGTCCTCGTTATATTTTGAAATGTCCTCACCGTCGACAATCACCTGTCCTGTTGTCGGAATATCCATTCCGCCAATTAAATTGAGGAGTGTGGATTTACCCGCTCCCGACGGGCCGAGTATGACAACGAACTTTCCCTTCTCAATACTCAAATCGACTCCGTCGAGCGCGCGAAACTCACGCTCCCCTGTCTTGTACACCTTGGTAACATTTTTAAGTTCAACTATCTTAGCCACAGTAATCTCCTCCTTCATGTTGATGCTTTACAACATGAATATAGCACTGTAGTTAGAAATATGCAACTGCAATTAGTTATAACTTATTATAATTTTTCTAAACAATTTTATTCTCTCTTATAACCGCCTCAACCTCCGACTCACTCACCTCAACAATCTTAGCTATCTGTGCGGTTGTGTAACCATTTTTGTGCATGTTTTTAATAACTTTTTCATTTATTTCTCTCGTCGTTTTCTCTGTTGCTTTCTCTGCTGCCTTTTCCTCAATGCCATCACTGAGATTACACATAACATTCACATCCCTTCTGAAATCACTGTTAACAGGAAGATTATATTCCTTTTCCATTATCTCGAGCTTCTCGTTGAGCTGAATACTGCTTGACAGGAGTGCACCTATCAGTCGGTGGAGCTCATATCTCTCATCGTGTACGGGGAGCTCATCCGTAATTCCTATAAGGATAATGTTGAGCAGATTAATATTGCCCTTCCATTCATACGGCTCAAGCATCTCGTCCTTGGTCAGATGGATATGGCTCATGCTGTTGCACTTCATGTTCATACATATCCAAATGCTGTAAACCTGCTTAATATCGTCGTAATTGGAATTAACAAAATCTCTTTCCTTTTGCGATGATACCAGGCGGCTTACATAAAAAATTGACCTGTTTAATATCTTATATGCAACAGGCTCATCCTTCTGTGCCTCGACATTCACGATAATCTGTGTCAGTTTATGATTTGTCTCATTTTCTGTCAATCTGACATTATCTTTTATATGTACATTGCCAAACGGTAACCGCACATAAAAAACAATATCAAATCTTATCATTCCCTCGTTAATTTCCGAGTTCTCCGTGTTGAACCCTCTGATTCTCTGTACCGAACCGTCAGTCCTCTCAGCATTAGTACTTCCTGGCTCAATCGGCACCATTCCGATCACAGGCTCGCCCTCAATGCTATCCGCCACATCTTCGGGGCTCATTCCCTTAAACGCATCAACCGTCTTTAAAAGAATACGCGCCAAAATACTCTTCTGTGCCAGCAGCCGCTTAGCTCGAATATCATACTGTGCCTTATCCCCCGCTACCGCCATCGCATTGCTTAATTCTGTTTTCAAAAAAGCCCTCCCTTTGTATGACACAAACACACAAAGGCTCCCCCAAGCCTGATACCATTATAAACGATGGTTGTAAAAAAGACAACTTGTAATTTACATAATTAGTCCCTCACACCTGCGGCAGAAGTATCTCCGTACCGTCGTCAAGCTCATTTTGCAGGTCACCGAGCATCATTTTAAAGGTGTAATCCTGTGCGGCATGGATTGTCACATAGTTTTCCAGCATGTCCGCGTATCTTATACGGTATACAGGCACACGGATCAGCTCGCCCGCAAGTTCTATATCTATTACCTTTTCATTCTTTGATAGCTTCTCTGCCGCCCTGTCAAGCACCTCGAACAGCTTCTCCTTTTTGACAGGCTTCCAGCCATCCATGGCTGTTTACAACTCATCCGACATCCATGCCGTCTGTGGCTGTGTGATGAGCAGAGTCCTAAGAACAACTAAGCTTCTCCCAAAAGTCGTGACCTCGGTTACGGTATAATTGTCCGCATCAACAACCTTTTAAAGATTTTCTCAAAAGCCCCAGAACACTATCCCGAGCACCGCCGACAGCACAATCATAAGAATTGGCGACAACTTCTTTTTCCATATTTTTTTCAGCAAAAAAGATACCGCAAAAAGTATCATAAATATTATTATCGACCTTAAATCAGGCGCTATGCTGCTTGTGTAATCCACAATACCAAACAGAGTGTTAAGCCCCATACTGATTGCCGTGGCAATTATCATGGCGACTATGCATGGTCGTATTCCGGACAGAACCGCATTCACACCTGCATATTTCAGGAGATTTTTCAGCACGGCAGCAATGATTAGTATTATGACAAATGACGGCAGCACAACTCCGAGAGTTGCCATAAACGCACCTAACATTCCCCCCTGCGAAGAACCGATAAAAGTCGCCATATTCACCGCGAGCGGTCCCGGCGTTGACTCCGATACGGCAATAAAGCTCATAAATTCGCTCTCGGTAAGCCACCCCCTTGACAAAACCGTCTCCCTGACAAGCGAAATCATGCCGTAGCCACCGCCAAAGGAAACCGCACCGATAACAAGAAAATTCAGAAAAAGTTCAATATATATCATTTTATACCTCCGCATACTGCAAGCATTTCTTGCAGTACTGCCACCAATAAATAGTTTGAAAATTTTATTTTCAAATTTTATGCTTTTCATCTGTGTCAGAACATATTTTACCGGAATTACCCACATACTTTCGAAGCATGTACACAGCCCAGCCTGCTACGCCGCTTATCACAATATAGAATATTGACGAGAACGACACTGCCGTTATCGAAAACACCGTCATCACGACAATCACTAATCCCAAAATCACATAGTTGAACACGTTTTTCTCAAGTCCCTTGAACATTCTCACACCGGCAGACGCGATGAGGTACACGACGCACACCTGTATCCCCTTGAACGCATACGCCACATAGGTCAGACTTAAAAACTTATCAAAGAAAAGCGATATCAGATATATTATCACAAACGAAGGTATGCTCACGGCAAGCGTTGACAGCGCGGCTCCCGCGACACCGCCCACTCTGTAGCCCAGATAGGTCGCACTGTTGACTGCCACGGGTCCCGGTGTCGACTCCGCAATCGCCACCATGTTCAAAAATTCTTCTCTGTCAATCCACTTCTTTTTTTCGATAAACTCATTTTCTAAAAGCGCAATCATCGCATAGCCACCGCCAAAGGTGAACGCACCTATTTTCAGAAACGTGAGAAATAATTGTATCAGCTTTTTCATTTTAATCTCCATTCCGCCATTGCCGCCTGCACGATCAGGCATTTAAACCTGGAACCCGCAAAACATGTGGAAGCAGCGGATTACGAATGTTTTAGAATAATTATAACACATAAGTATCTTATCCTCCACTTAAACTTTAAGCGAAAGCGGATTGCGAATGTCCACTTTACATCAAAGCCTGCAGACTCTTTATTGTTATTTTTCCATGCTCTGCACAACTGGACTGCTTATTTTTATTAAAACTGGATGTTTTAATCAAGCCATATTTACTGTATCATAACGCTAAATTCATGAAGCGGCGCATTACATGACAAAATACAAAATAAAAATCAGCGGCAGTCCCTACACAATAAGGCGGACTGTCCGGAAACGGAGATTACCATGGCAACAAGATATGAACTCAACAAGGAACTGGCACAGATGTTAAAGGGCGGTGTAATCATGGATGTGACCACACCGGAGCAGGCTAAGATTGCACAGGAAGCAGGTGCCTGTGCGGTAATGGCACTTGAGCGGATTCCGGCAGATATAAGAGCCGCCGGCGGCGTATCCAGAATGAGCGACCCTAAGATGATTAAAGGTATTCAGGAGGCAGTGTCTATTCCTGTCATGGCAAAATGCCGTATCGGACACTTTGTCGAGGCTCAGATACTCGAAGCTATAGAGATTGACTACATAGATGAGAGCGAGGTTCTCTCCCCTGCCGACGATGTGTACCATATCGACAAGACACAATTCAAGGTTCCGTTTGTCTGCGGTGCGCGCGACCTGGGCGAGGCGCTCAGGCGCATAAGCGAGGGAGCCTCGATGATAAGGACCAAGGGCGAGCCGGGAACCGGCGACGTGGTTCAGGCAGTTCGCCACATGAGATCCATGAATGCCGAAATACGGCGTGTCCAGAACCTGCGCGATGACGAATTATACGAGGCTGCCAAGCAGCTGCAGGTTCCTGTTGAGCTTGTCAGATATGTTCATGACCACGGCAGACTCCCTGTTGTAAACTTTGCCGCCGGCGGTGTCGCAACCCCTGCCGATGCAGCACTTATGATGCAGCTCGGCGCAGAGGGTGTGTTCGTCGGCTCAGGAATATTTAAGTCAGGAAATCCTGCGAAACGTGCCGCTGCGATTGTCCAGGCTGTCACCAACTACACCGATGCCAGGCTTATCGCCGAGCTGTCGGCAGACCTGGGAGAGGCAATGGTTGGAATAAATGAAAATGAGATTGCCCTGCTGATGGCAGAGAGAGGAAAATAGGGGAAACGAGGAAAATAATGGAAACAAATTGCCCTGCTGATGGCAGAGAGAGAAAATAGCGGAAACGAGGATTATATATGGCAGTTGGTATATTGGCACTTCAAGGTGCATTTGCGGAGCATGGACAGATGCTTGACAGGCTTGGAGTAGAACATTTTGAGATAAGGCAGCTTCGCGACCTGGATAAAAAGACCGACAGGCTTATACTTCCCGGCGGCGAGAGCACTGTGATGAATAAGCTCTTACACGAGCTTGGTCTGTATGAACCGATAAAAAAACTGATTAATGACGGCATGCCTGTGTTCGGCACCTGCGCCGGAATGATTCTTCTGTCCCGCGATGTCGAGGACGGAAAGCCCTGCTTCGTCACCATGGATATCCGTGTCCGCCGAAATGCCTACGGCAGACAGCTTGGAAGCTTCTACACTGAGGAATGCTTTGACGGCATAGGGACAGTCCCGATGACCTTTATCCGTGCACCCTTCGCCGAAGAGGTCTACGACAATGCAAGGGTTCTTGCGACCGTCGACGGGCGCATCGTGGCAGCCCGTCAGGACAGACAGCTTGTAACTGCGTTTCATCCGGAGCTTACGGACGACACCTCGGTGCATGAATACTTTATGGCGATGTAAGGTAGATACATTGTACACTTTTCTTTATGGGACTTAAAGCAGCAGGAGATATGTCCACGCTAAAAACAAACGCTTAGCTTGAAGCTTCACCTACACACAGATAAAGGAGCGTGAATTTTCACGCTCCCCTGTCTTATTCCGATACTGCGGTATATTGCTGTATAAATTCTTCTTTTCTGCAAGGTCTGCCAAAATAATATCCTTGTAGATAATCGACCTGCATTTCTTTCATTTTAAGGTACCAGTCTCTTTCCTCGATGCCTTCTGCACATATCCTGACATCAATACTGTGTACCAGCGGAATGATATTCCTGTATAATTCATTATCTCTGGCATCGTTCATTGCCTTAGCGGTAAAATCCTTATCCATTTTCACATAGCTTGGATTCATATCGCGTATACAATGAAAATTAGAATATCCCGTTCCAAAATCATCAATTACAAAATTGATATTGTTGTCATCCAATGTCTTTCGGAACCTGCAGAACGATGGCGTCATATCCATAAAGCCGCTTTCCGTCATTTCGATGCAGATGGACTCCGGCTTTAAAGAGTTGTTCCGGATTGCAGCTAATATATCATGCTCGACCTTGCCCTGAATAATCTGGACATACGAGACATTTACATTCATCTTGAAACCGGGAATATACTGCTGCATTTCACTGCACATTTCTGCCGCTTCGCTCAGGACATATCTTCCGGCAGGAATAATCAATCCTGTCTCCTCGAGCAGCGGAATGAACTCCACCGGTGAAACAGACACCTGCTCATCCTCAGCCATCATGGAAAAGCGCATAAGAGCCTCCGCACCGATGATTTTCTCCGAGCGGCAATCCACAATCGGCTGATAATACACTTCAAAGCCATTACAGCCGTTTACAATAGAATTACGTAGTGCCGCTATTATTCTTCCCTTTCTCTGAAAGGCTTCATAGTCTTTCTCATTGAAGAAATAGAAGCCGTTTTTTCCCATGCTCTTTGCCTGCTTGAGGGCAAATTCAAATTTCCTGCGGCATTCCTCGACTCCCTCATAAAAGGTCGCCGCTGCTATAACACCTACAGAAACCGAAAATACAGCTTCATAGTTCTCAGCTACTATAAATTTATAGAGCTTATCCGTAATCCTCTCCTTCAGCTTTAGCATATCCTCCTTAGAGGCTGCTTCCAGATCCACAATAACATACTGGTCAGCCACAAGGTGGTATATTCTCTGACTGCCGGAAAGACATTTCTTCATACAGCCGGCTACGCTTCGTAAGATATAATCACCGTAAGCTGCTCCCCTGGTGCTGTTGATTGAGCCGAAATCATCGATGCCTATATGTACTAAAAAGCCCTTAGAAAGGTTTTCCGCCTGCGAGCGCAGATAAGCAATAAATTCCGGACCACCCAACAGTCCCGTGACGTTATCCGCTCTTCTCTTATTCCCGGTCTCGTTCATGCAGCCAACCAGATACTTCGCATGTCCTTCATTATCATCAATCACGATGCCGCGGCAGGCAACCCATATCGGCAGGCCGTTTTTGTCAAGCCACCTATAGTGAAGATTATGAACCTTCTCTTTTCCTTCTCTTATATCCGCAAGATGCTTCTCAAGCATCCTGCGGTCATCTTCATATGTTACTTTCATGACAGCATCAGCGGCATCAGTCATGACACAGTCCGATATCATAAACCGCTCCACAGCCGACTGTGAAATCTCCATTGTATTGTCCTGCAGATCAAATATATACAGGTAATCATCCATGGATTCCGTAATTATTTCAAATAAGATTTCTGCAGCGTGCTCTCCAAGTACTTTAAACATATCATCTATCACAGCAAGAACCTTCCTTCTAACAGATTAGAATATTCATCTCACCCTTAGAATAGCTTGAATGTATTCACGCGGTCCTGCATCTTGGCTGCCTCGTCTGCCAGGTTGACACTGATTGCCGTATTTTCCTCTGAGGAAGCTGCTGTACCCTGTACCACACCGGAAAGCTGTTCAATACCCTGTCCGATCTGTTCTAACGAATCAGCCTGGGAATTAGCCTTCTCCATTGTATTCTGCGCCATTTCCGCAAAGGACTCCATATCCGCAATAATCTGGTTGAATGCATCTGCCGTTGTTCTTGTAATGGTATTTCCCTTTTCAATCTCAACCAGAGTCTTATCAATCAGCTCTCTTGTATTTATAACCGACTTCGCACTATCTGATGCGAGCTTGCCTATCTGGTCGGCAACCACCGCAAAGCCTCTTCCGGCTTCGCCTGCCCTCGCCGCCTCAATCGAAGCATTGAGTGATAAAAGATTGGTCTGGGACGCAATATCTTCAATATCCGTGATAATATTGCCGATTTCCTTGGAAATCTCCGTAATACGCTCCATCTCTGTGAGCAGCCCGTTCATCTTTTCCCTCTCTTCGTTGGCTTTGCTTGCAGAAGCCTTCACCCTCTCGGATGCACTCTTTGTCTCCTTTGCCGTATCTGCGGCAAGGCTGACAACAGTATCTATTGTAGCGTTCAGCTCCTCAATTACTCCCGCCTGCTCTGTCGCACCATCGGACAGGGATTTAGACGCCTCCTCGACATCCTTGGCATTCGAGGATACCTTCTCCGCAATATTGGTAATCTCTGACAGTGTGCTGTTAAACCTCTTTAAAATAAACAGGAGTGAGTGCTTCAATTCTGAAAAATCACCCAGGAAATCTGTGATGTCATCGCCATTTCTTGTCAAATCGCCCTGTGCAATATATTTAACTTCCTCCGAAATCTCACGTACATAATCCGAAAGAATATTCATGGCCTCTTTCAGATTTCTCACAGTGTCGCCGAACTCATCCTCCGACTCATATGTGAGCATATCCACGTTGGACAGCTCACCCTTTCTTAAGCTGGCTACCGCTGTATCTATCTGTGCTACCGGCTCTATAATCGAATCTGTGATTACCTTTCCGATAAAGGTTGTCGCTGCCGCAATCGCAATTCCTGCCGCAGATATCACTATAAAAATAATTACCGTACACACATTGGCAGCAAGCTTAGAGCTATCCAGTTCAACCTGGAATTCATCCCTAAGCGTGCTGAACACGTTTCTGAATGATGTATACTTTTCATACGCGCTTCCCGTCATAATATCTGATGCCTCAGCCTGTTTTCCGGCGGTGCTCAGCCGTATTATCTCCTCCGAGAAGGACTTATAGTCCTCCCATGCGGCGATTGCCTTATCGTAATCGGCCTGCCCTTTTCGTGCATCTGCATCCGCATTGATTATTTCACTTAATGCCTTGCAATTCTCCGTAATCTGTCCTGCTATGCTCTCAATCTCCTTCTCACAAGTAGCCATGACAGCGGCATCTGATTCGACAAGGTGCTGATACTGCTTAACTCTGTACTCCGTGGTCAGCGTCTCCAGCTCCTGTATATATCCTATTGCCTGGGACCATACAGCCGTAATATTCTTTACGTTGGAGCGTATCACCAAGGTTGAGATAAGTGCCACCGCCACTAAGAATACTGTCATAGTGAGCACCGTCACCCGGTATGCTTTCAACTTTCCTGCCACCTTCAAGTTAACTATAAATTTTTTGAGCTTTTCCATAATAACTTTCCCTTCCTTCGTTTTTTCCCTTCGATTTGAGTTTTATGATTAAATGCCACAGGGCTTCAGCCTTAATAACTCAAAAAAGTCTATGGTTATTTATCTCTAAGTCAAATGATGATACCATGCTTTTATTAAAAAATCAATTAAAAATATATTAAATTTCCATATTTTCCCCACAGCCGTGAAGTCCTCTTCATTCCGCAGTAAATAACAGAACAAACCTGCGGCGGCCGACTGCGACATCTATATTGTACGCCGAAGTGTGCATCTATGCGGAGCTTAGTGTGAAAAACGTAAAAAGCACGTTTTTCATTACTATTTGAGTCACTGCAAAATACATAAAAAAGCCACCGTTTACTGAAGCCGGGGCGCGATATTGCAGTTATTTTATGTTTTTTTCAGAGCATGCTCTAAATGCCTGTACATCAGACAGGTCTGTTATGAATCTGTCCTCACTTTATTATAGTAAGCCTGTTTTTCCTGTACTTCAGCGGAGACACCTCGTATGTCTTCTTGAAGCTTCTGATAAAATAGCTCACATTCTGATACCCGCTCTGCAGCGCTATCTCCGTTATAGGAATATCTGTGTCCTGCAGCAGCTGCTTTGCGTGCTCCAGTCTTAAATAGGTTACATATTGCGACAGCGTAATATGAAAATGCTCCTTAAAATACCGCGATATGTATTTTTCCGAAAGATGGAACTGTTCCCCGAATTCCTTTAACGATATCGTACCCGTATAGTTCTGCTGTATGTACGAAACCATCTCCTTTTCCACGGTGTTCCTGCCGCTTGTATCATTTTCCACCACCAGCCCCTTATTCCACATTTCAAGAATAAATTGTAAAAGAACTAGCTTTATCCTTATCTGTGTGGCTATATCCGCTCCGGCTCCTTCTTTTTTTTCCATATATATATCAGCAAGCTGCTCACACAGCCCGCTTGCCGCATCCCCTATTCTTGGAGTTATCATCAGATGTCCGCTGCTTAACGGTTCAAGCAGGCTCTCATCTAACAGGTCATCCGAACGAAAGGATATATATTTCAGCGGAAACAGAAAAGTAAAATAGTCCGCCGCTCCGGTCTGTGTACCCATGAGATGCAGATTACCCGGCGACACGACAAACGCATCCCCGGGGTTACCTATGTAGCTCTCTCCTGATATATTCACAGTAAGACAACCACTTTTTACATATATAATCTCAAGCTCATCATGCCAATGTACAGGTATCTGAAATGACCGACCCGAGTTCCATATATGATATGTACTAAAGGGGTCATCCTTTGTACCATGTGGTTTATTTTCCTTTAATTCAAAGTACATAAGCTCTCCTACAATTCTACAAGACTCTTACCCTTCCATTTTCCGCCCTTCCATCTAATCACCATTCCGACGGCTCTCGCACACTCATCAGATGCCATGGCGATATATGCTCCTAATGCCTGAAGCCCCATATGTATTCCAAGAAAATATGTTCCTCCGACTGCGAACAGATACATGAATATCGCACCCATTATAACCGGAAAAACCGCATCCCCGCTGGTCTTTAATGCCTGACCATATACAAGGTTCGTCACCCTTCCGAATTCCAGGAATATATCCACCACCAGCAGCTTCACCACAAGATTTACCATCTGCGCGTCATCCGTGAATATATGGACTATAAAACGTCCGGACAATGCAAATGTCACAGAGAAGCATGCAGCTGTTATAAGTCCGTATATCACAGCCTTTCTTGTACCTCTGTCACATTCTTCATACTCCTTTGCCCCGATCCGCCAGCCGGTCATAATAGCATTGGCCTGTGCAAGCGCAGCTCCGACACAGTACGAAAAATTAGCAATCTGCATGGCATAGGAACGAGCCGTAACATTCATTCCGTCCGAATCCATCTGATTCATAAAACGGACTATAAGTGTCATCGCTACATTATAGAGCGCTGTTTCAAGTGCGGAAGGAAAGCCTATCCTGACAATCTGAGCCAGTATCCTTCCTGCCGGAATGCGCTCAGGATTCTGCTTTGCCTTAATAAGCACAGCCCCCATAACAGCTACAATGATAAGATTTACAATCCTTGAAATAACCGTGGCAACGGCAACTCCCATTACGCCCCAGTTAAACACGAACAGAAATACCGAATTAAGTATTATATTAATGGCATTTCCGACAACCGTTCCTATTAAGGAGTGCTTCGTATATCCGAACACCCTCAAATAACTGGAAAAAATAGGAATAAGCGCATTTAAAAAGCATGCACCTCCAACAATTCTAAGGTATGTCTCAGCCGGCTCAAGCAGCGCCGGTGCAATGCTTACCATTCTAAGTATTCCGCCGGAGAAAAAAGCAAGGATAACTGACATCAGCACGCCTATCAGCGCATTAAACATCAGTCCAAGCTGTCTTGCCTGATATGCAATTCCGGGTCTTCCCGCTCCGATATTCTGTGACATGACCGCCACCATACCTGAAGATATCACCCCGAACATGATAATAAAAACACCTATATATGTGTTCGCTGTTCCCACTGCTCCCACAGCCTGATCACTTACTGATGATAGCATAAGTGTATCGACCATACCTGAAAGCATATAAAATAAAGTTTCTAAACATATCGGCACAGATAGCTGTGCCAATGATTTTCTTCCGGCTGCCATGTCATTCTCCTTAAATATATTGATACCTTTTGACATCATCATACGACACATTTCTGTATATTTCTTGTAGAATATTATGTTAAAATTGCACTATTTCTACTTTTTAGTGGTATCAACCGGACAGTCCGCCGCACCGGACAGCATATATGATTATCATTCCAATGCTTATTATAGCAGATAATAATCCCTGCTTCCACATGACTTTTCCAAAATCTGCGGATTTTACTTTTTACCAAATCCATTCTTCTCAACGCGGAAGCAGATTCTTCATGCTGTTGACTCCGATAAGCAGTGTGGATGTGTTGTGACACAATGCCGATGTAGTAGGAGGAATAACTCCCGCAACACCAAGAACAATCAACAATGTGTTAAAGCCTACTATTGTTCTGTAATTCTTGTGGATTCTCTTCATCAGAAGATCACTTATCTGCTTTAATGTAACCAGCTCATTCAGGTCATCCGCTCCGATTGTTATATCCGCAATCTCACGCGCAAGCTGTGCTCCGTCGCTTATGGCAATTCCGACATCCGCCGCCGAAAGTGCAGGCGAATCGTTGATTCCGTCACCTATCATTATCACCCTTCTGCCCGCTGCCTTTTCCTTCTCAACGAAGCCTGCCTTATCCTGAGGAAGAACCTCAGAATAGTACTCGTCAACCCCGACCTTCTTCGCTATGGCTGCCGCCGTCCTCTCGCTGTCGCCGGTCATCATCACTACCTTAGATATGCCTGCCGCCTTGAGCTGCCTTATAACCTTAACAGCCTCATCGCGCACAGGATCCTCGATACAGATAACCGCCGCAAGCACTCCGTCAATCGCAAGGTAAAGATGTGAGTATTCAAGCGGAAGCTCCTCATATAGAGCCTTCTTATCCTCCGGTATCGACGCCTTCTCGTCCTCAAATACGAAATGGGCGCTTCCGATGACAACCCTCTTATCACCTATCGCAGAGGCAATTCCGTGTGCGACTATGTATTCAACCTTTGAGTGCATTTCGCTATGTTCAATTCCCCTGTTCTTAGCCGCTTCCACAACCGCACGCGCCATGGAATGCGGGAAATGTTCCTCAAGACAGGCCGCAATCTTTAGAAGTTCATTCTCGCTGCCGCCGTTAAATGACACAACCTCAGCCACGGTCGGCTGAGCCTTGGTGAGTGTACCTGTCTTATCGAACACAATGGTGTCAGCCTCTGCCACCGCCTCAAGGAATTTTCCTCCCTTGACTGTAAGATGACGACTGCCCGCCTCCCTGATTGCTGAAAGAACCGATACAGGCATGGCAAGCTTGAGTGCACAACTGAAATCTACCATTAACACTGCAAGTGCCTTTGTCGTATTGCGTGTCAGAAGCCACACAAGTCCTGTCGCACCGAGACTGTAGGGAACAAGCTTGTCCGCAAGATGCTCTGCCTTGCTCTCGACACCTGACTTAAGCTTCTCCGACTCCTCTATCATAGTGACAATCTTCTCATATCTGCTGCTGCCGCCGACGGACTGGACCTCAATCACAAGCTCGCCCTCCTCGACAACCGTTCCGGCATACACGGCAGTTCCCGGCTTCTTCTCAACAGGTACGGCTTCACCCGTGAGCGATGCCTGATTGACCATTGCCTCGCCTTCCCTTACAACTCCGTCGAACGGAATCATATTTCCGACACGGACAATTATGTAGTCGCCCTTCTTTATCTGATGAACAGGTACAAGCACCTGCTCATCCCCTGCCCTGCACCATACACTGCTCACATTGAGCGACATCGTTCTTGCAAGGTCATCAACCGACTTCTTGTGTGTCCACTCCTCGAGAAGCTCGCCTATACCGAGCATGAACATTATCGAACCTGCAGTTCCTATATCGCCTCTTAGCATCGACACACCGATTGCCGTAGCGTCAAGCACCGGAACCTCAATCTTCCTGTTCCACAGACACCTGATTCCCTCAGCAATGTACTTTACTGCATTATACGCCGTAAAACACACCCTTAGCGGATACGGAAGGAACCATTTTCTCGCATAATGAAATACTATCTTGTCAAAGAGCTTGTCCTGATACTCATGGCTTAAGCTTCTTCCGGTATTTCCTTCAAAAGTCTCAGGAAGCTTCTCGTTCTCATAGGAGAATTTTCCAAGAAGCCTGATAATGTCATTCCTGCAGCCCTTGTACTCAACAACCGCATCACCCGTCCTGTCATATACCTTGGCATAAATCACCGTCCCCTGCTTTTGAAGATAATACTCTAATATATCTGCCTGCCCACAGGTCATACGATATGCACAGACATGTATCCTCATTCTGTTCCCATACTCATGTTTTATCTGAAATTTCATAACAAAACAGCTCCATTCTGCCTATCAGAAAAAATGGGACACGGTGTCAGACCCCTGTCCCAATTTTCTTACTCAGCCTTAGTCTCCTCTTTTACTTCCTCTTCGTTCTTAACCTCAGAGAAATCATCGGCAAAATCCTCGTACACTGCCTCCTCCTTAGCTGCTCTGTCCTCGTTAATGCTCTTTGCATCCGAATAGATGTCGCTGCAGTTCTCCTGAACTGTTGATACAGTCTTCATAACACAATCCTTTGCTCTTAAAACTGCCGCAGTGCAGTTAGTATAGAACTTCTTTGCGTCCTTGCTTGATAAAAACTTTATGCCTGCCGTTCCGAATGCAACACCCGCTGCAAAAAGTCCTGTCTTGCCCCAGTTAATCTTTGACTTACTCATAGCTATGTACCTCCATATTCAATAGGTGTATTTTCCTGTGTGCGCCAGAAGATATCCGCACATATCCGTAGATAGTCTTATATATCTACAGATAGCATTATTTATTTGCAGTTAGTTATGACGCACTCTTTTTTCAGCCGTTATTATAACATCATGGCTTTTCAACCGCAACAGCTATTCATAAAATTTTTCTAAACACTTTTTCTAAACATTCCGGCTTGATATAATAACCGATAAGTATTAAATTTAAAAGCAGCAGAACAGCCATATAAAAACATTCCGAAGGAGAACATCCATGAATACCCCCATCGGCAAATCCGATATAAAAATTGAAATTATAAGAAGCTCCAGAAAAACCCTTGCCATAGAAATCCGTCCCGATATGCGCGTTATCGTCCGCGCTCCGCACAGGGCTCCGAACGGCTATATTGAACAGTTCATATCAGACCGCGCCGATTGGATAGTGGAACATCTTAGAAGAATGGAACAAAAAAACAGACAATGCAATGACACACTGCCTGTCAAAAAACTCTCAAACAATGATATTAAAAAGCTTGCCGATAAAGCCTGCACCTGCATTCCCGGGCGTGTAGCCCACTTCGCACCGCTTGTCGGTGTCACCTACGGACGTATAACCATAAGAAACCAGCGCACACGCTGGGGAAGCTGCAGCAGCAGGGGAAACCTTAATTTCAACTGTCTGCTCATGCTCGCTCCCCCGGAGGTAATCGACTATGTCGTGGTGCATGAGCTGTGCCACCGAAAGGAAATGAACCACTCACAACTGTTTTGGAATGAGGTTGCAAGGGTTCTTCCCGGCTATGCGGAACAGGAAAAGTGGCTTAAAACCCACGGCAATGAAATAATGAAGCGTATGACAGGTGAATAATCTGCCATACGCTTCATTAAAATTCTCCTACTTCGACTTCACTTTCACCTTATTCGTATACATGAAGTGGTCCGCCTTGTCAAAAAGAGTCCTGAGCGTGCAGTCCGTGTAATCCGTCGACACAGCCCAGCCCTGTGCGTAGCTTATCGGAATATTATTTCCACATCTGTTAAACTGCATAACCTCATTATGCAGCTGTGTAAGAAGACTGTTAACAGTATTCTCTGTAATATCGTACAGAATCACAACGAACTCATCACCGCCGTACCTTCCCACAAAATCCTTTGCCGGGATTACATTTCTCAACACTCTCGCAAAGCTCGCAATAAGCTGGTCACCCGCCGAATGTCCCAGCGTATCGTTAGCGTTCTTAAGATTGTTAAGATCGAACATCAGACAGGCTGTCGGTTCTTTTATAAATGACATGTCACTAAACAGCTCCTCACACCTGCTCTTATTAGGAAGCCCCGTATGCACATCTATATATGCCTTCTGCTCAAGTATCCTGTTCTTCCTGCTTATCCGCATGGAAGAAAGAGACTGCTCTGTAATAAGCAGGAACAGTATAAGCATATCCACTGCCGACAAAATCTCTACGAGCCTCATCTGCTTTGCCTCTTTATTCGAATATGCCTCTGCCGCAGATACAGTCTCATCGGCAAGCCAGAAGTATGTCTCACTCATCGCCACTATGTCGGTGGCTTCATAGCCACAGTCTCTTGCATCCCTAATCTCTTTTTTTAATTTTCCCCAATAATCTATCAGACTGTCAAGCCTGCCCTGATAGTTCGCATCCTTCAGGCTTGCAAGCCCATAGCTGCCACCATCGTATTTCAAATCCTCCAGAATATCATCCAGATACTGCACAAGCTCATTATCATGGACTCCGACTATCTCAAGCTTCACAAGCCTTTGCGTCGCACCGCGCACAAGACCGGCATAATTTATTACACGCGCCGTCCCCTGAAGGTGTTTTATCTGAATCACCATAATGACAACAAGCACTATAAGTGTCGAAATAAGAATGCTCTGGATTGCTCTGGATACCGCACTGAACCTCTTATGCTCCCTGCTCTCCGCATCATTTACTATCATTTTAACCCTCATTTCCGAGCGATTTATCACGAGTAGGCGGTGAGAAGCCCGCGCAGGCATTTTCTCATCTGCCGGCAAAGCAATTTGTTTTTGCTCAGGAACAAATTGCAGGTGTATTGTAAAGCGGACATTCGCAATCCGCTTTCGCTACTTGCTCATGAACGCAGTCCGCATCCCCCTTATCCCCGCTTAGTGCTCTACACACTTGAAGCGAGGGATTGCTTATTCTGCGTTCACACTATACCTTCGTTAAATGGCTAAATTTTATTGTCCGTAACCATTCCATATATTATAATACATATTATTATTACGGTCAAAAACTTTTTTTATTTAGGAGGAAAGCTATGGATGATAAAAAAATTAAGGTAGAGCACTACAGATTTGAAAATAAAACCGCTCTTAAGGGACAGATTGTATTTACCGGCTCATCCCTTATGGAAATGTTTCCTATCAATAAATTGCTCACAGAGCACAATGACGGCACCATAATCTACAACCGCGGTGTCGGCGGCTTCATTTCCGATGAGCTGCTAAGGGTTATTGATGTCTGTGCCACCGACCTGATGCCGTCTAAGGTATTTATAAATATCGGCACCAACGACCTCAGCTGGTCAAGCATCCCGATAAGTCAGCTCATGGACAATTACAGCAAAATCCTGTCCGCCATTGAGACTGCCGTTCCCGGTGTCCGCATCTATCTCATGGCTTACTATCCCGTCAACTACGAGGCAGCCGCCGAGGAGATGAAGGAATGCCTGAAAATACGCACCAACGAAAAAATAAACGCAGCCAACATTGAGGTGGAAAAGCTCGCCGCCAGACACCATCAACGCTACATTGACATTAACCGCAATCTGAAGGACGAGCTTGGCAGGCTTAAAGCTGAGTACACAATCGAGGGCATGCACATCAATGAGGACGGCTACCGCGCAATATACGATGACATCATGAAATTTGTAAAGGAGTAAAAAATGCCCCATATCATGCTGATTTATCCCCTCAAAAAGGGACATATCAATTTGATATGGGGCATTTTTTACGCAAGGTGCAGCACATCTATGAGCAGTATCCACACCAGGCCGTAGTATGCAATAACCGCAACAAGGTCATTCACCGTTGTTATGAGCGGTCCCGACGCTACGGCAGGATCAATCTTAATCTTGTGGAAAAGCATCGGCACAAGCGTACCTACAAGGCTCGATATGACCATCGCCACCATGAGTGCCAGTCCGACGCATCCTGAAATCATAAACGAGTATCCCACCGGATTGTGTTTAAAGAGCCAGATGTACACTCCGATAAACGCAAACGACAGCACTCCGAGAATCATTCCGTTCGAGAATCCCACGCGCGCCTCTTTCCCGACAAGCTTCAATTTTTCACCCGCTGAGAGGTTCTCATCCATGAGCACACGGATTGTCACCGCAAGCGACTGTGTTCCGACATTTCCAGCCATATCAAGGATTAATGACTGAAAACATATTACAATAGGAAGAACTGCCACAACAGTCTCAAATATTCCGACAACCGAGGACACTCCAATGCCTAAGAACAGCAGAATTATGAGCCATGGAAGTCTCTTTTTTACACTTGTAAGGGTCGACTCCTCCAAATCCTCCTGCTCGGTGAGACCTCCGAGCTTTGCATAGTCCTCACCCATCTCATCATCGACAGCCTCAACTACATCCTGTGCCGTGATTACACCGATAAGCTCGCCCTCGTCCGTCAGAACCGGAATCGAGTCCTCAGCGTAGTCCTTCAAACGCTCGATGCAGTCGCTTATCTTTTCATGGTCGGTCACATACGGGTAGGACACGCTTATGATGTCCTCAAGCGGTGTGTTCTCCCTCGCTATTATCAAATCCTTCAAATCTATCGCGCCACAGAACTTATCGTTCCCATCAAGCACATACACGGTAGAGATATTATCATTCTCCCCCGCCTGCTTCACAAGCTCCCGCATAGCCTGACGAACCGTAAGGTTGTTGTGTATGACGATATAGTTCGTCGTCATTCTGCTTCCCGCCTCGTCATCCTCATAGGATAGAATCATCCTGATGTCATGGCTTGAGTCCTCATCAAGGAGCTTAACAAGCTTCTCCTGTGTCGAATCATCGAATTCATCGAGAACGTCTACCGCGTCGTCCGAATCCATGTAGGAAATGACCTTCGCCGCCCTGTCTATGCCAATCTCCTTCAGGTACTCGTCAGGATCCTCAATGTAGCTTATAATCTCCGCCACGCGCTCCGCACCGAGAATCGGATACAGCTTCTTTCTCTCCTCCCCAGATAACTCCTCGAACGCCTCCGCTATATCGTTCTCATGGTAATCCGACAATTTATCAAGCAGCTCCGCCTGATTCATCGGTGTGCGAAACAGCTTTAAAATCTCATCCACAAAATTGTGTTCACTCAGAATTTTCTTTGTCATCACACTGCCTCCCTTTGAAAATATTTTCTCCGGTATTCCGTCAGCCTAAACTTATCCCAATTTAAGCATAAAAATACCGCCACATATTCTGCGGCGGCAAAAAGGCAATATGAAACAGACGCAGTTCAGTGTCCACACCCGACAAGCTGCGTCATGATATTCATATGTCTGCCACCGCAGATAATACTTCGACCAATACTGTCGCAACCGTCCATGCAGTCCACCTCCTGATAGTTTTTACTTCAGATACGGAAATCCTTCCGTGTACGGATTCTTACTCCGTATGATATTGTACTTCCTTATATGTTAACGTGTCAATCAATTTTATGTAAAATAGTAAATCGCACCTGACTATTTTATCCAAGCTGCAGAATAACTTTTTTATCCGTCAATCAGATGCCCTTCATCCACATTCCTCCACAGTTTTGCAGCAACTTTTAACTTAGTATAGCTCGAAAGTCTTTATTTATTAGGCTTTCGGGCATTTTTTATTTTTACTTTTTGTCTTTTTCCTATTGTCTATTTCTGTCTATTATGATATAATTAGTATTATTTGAAAGGCTGGTAATACTAATGTTTCTAAAGAAAACTCCAAATAAATCTGGTCGTATCAATCTTGCCATTGTTGATGGCTATTATGATAAGGCAACCAAAAAAACAAAACATAAAGTTATTGAGTCTCTGGGTTATCTTGACGAACTTGAAAAACAATACGATGATCCAATAGACTACTTCACAAAAAGAGCAAAGAAACTGACAGAAGAAAAGAAAGCCAGACAGGTTCCTATTAATTTCACTTTTTATGATTCTGACAGGCTTTGCATCGGAGACAACCTTAGAAAAAACTTTGGGTACGCAGCCCTGAGCAAGATCTACCACGAACTTGAACTCGACAAGTTCCTTAATAATCGCCAGCGGCACACAAAGGAATCCTATGATGCAAACACCATCATGAAGATGTTGGTCTATTCCAGAATACTTGCTCCTGCTTCCAAGAAATCTTCCTTTGACCATCGTGAGATGTTTTTCGAAAAGACTAACTACTCTCTTGATGATGTTTACAGATGCCTTTCTTTCTTAAATAAACACAAGGAAACAATCCAGGTTTGGATGAATGATAAGATCAAAGAGAACTATGGCAGAGACACCAGCCTTATCTACTATGATGTAACGAATTATTACTTTGAAACAGATGAGCAGAATGATTTTCTTCACAAAGGTGTATCAAAAGAGCACCGTCCAAATCCGATCGTGCAAATGGGTCTGTTTATGGACAATAATGCTATACCTATCACTTACGAACTCTTTGCAGGCAATACCAATGATTGTCTTACTTACCGCCCAAACTTCGGAAGAATCAAAAAACAGTTCAACCTTGGCAGAGTGATCTCTATCGCTGACAAAGGAATGACTACTGGTGATAACATCTGGTATACCATTAATACACCTACTCATGACGGCTACGTTTTCAGCATGTCCATTCGTGGTGCTGAAAAATCCATGAAAGAATACGTGCTGGATGATGAGGGATATGTATGGCTTGGAAAAGAATACAAACGTAAATCCCGTAAATATCCTCGCACAATACAGCTAACATCAGCTTCCGGGAAAAAGATTAAGAAACAAGTGGATGAAAAACAGGTTGTGTTCTGGAGCGAAAAATACGCCAAAAGAGCCAAAGCAGAACGTGAAGCGGCACTTGCAAAGGCAAGAAACCTTGCTGCCAATCCCGGAAGTTATACCAGAGCAACATCATATGGTGCTGCCAAGTATGTAAAGAAGATTGACTACGATAAAGATACTGGCGAAATACTTACCTCATCTTCCATCCTTGACATAGACGAAGACCTAATCAGGGAAGAAGAAGCTCTGGATGGATACTACATGCTCCTTACAAGTGAAATGGATACACCTGACGACAAGATAATTGATATGTACAGAGGTCTTTGGAGAATCGAAGAATCCTTCAAAATCACAAAGAGTGAACTCGAAGCCAGACCTGTTTATGTATGGACCATGGAACATATAGAAGCACATTTCTTAACCTGTTTCGTAGCCTTAACAATCTCCAGAATACTTGAAATGAAACTGGAACATAAATACAGTACCGGAAGAATTATAGACTCGTTATCAGGGGCAGAATGCAGTCTGCTTCAGCAGAACTATTATGTATTTGATTATTACGATGAAGTTCTCAAAGATATCGGAAATGTAACGAATATAGATTTCAGCAAAAGAATCAGAACCCTTGGCGAAATAAAGCAGGTACTAGCTGATTCCAAAAAGAAGTGACATCGCTACATCGGAAGTAGCAAGAGTATAAAATTTTTTTTAAAACCTTAATTTTTTAAAATACACTATAAAAATCTGACAAAATGACAAACCCGCCAATCCTTGTAATTACTGGGCTTGGCGGGTATTTTATACTTAATTTCCTGCAAAAGTCAGGTTATATGTTAACGTGTCAATCAATTTTATGTAAAATAGTAAATCGCACCTGACTATTTTATCCAAGCTGCAGAATAACTTTTTTATCCGTCAATCAGATGCCCTTCATCCACGTTCCTTTGAATCAGTGCCCTCGCGTATTCCCATAGTGCCTCCGAGCCCTCATGCACTCTCGCATTTCTCCTTAGCACCTGCGATGCCTTTATTCCGTGCTCCTCCCACGCAATACCATTCGTGGCAGCATTGAGTAGAAGCGGCTGAAGCTTATCGAGAACATTCGCAAATTTTGCCTCCGGAGTCTCCATCTCCTCGAACTCATCCCACAGTGCTCTGTACTCCTTCGCCTGTTCATCGGGAAGTATCGCATATATGCGCTCTGCCGCCCTAAGCTCGCGTTCCCTCTTTGTCTTGTTTCCCTCCGTATCGTAAGCGTAGGTGTCCCCGGCATCAATCTCTATGACATCGTGCATAATCACCATCTTCATAGTCTTTAGTACGTCTATCGGCTCATTTGAATACTCTGCGAGAACGAAACACATAAGCGCAAGATGCCATGAGTGCTCCGCATCGTTCTCCTTCCGGCTGCCGTCACCGATATAGGTCTGTCTTGTTATGTTCTTAATTTTGTCCAGCTCCATGATAAACGCAAGCTGCTTTTCCAGAGTTTCATTCATTGCCATGCCCACCTTTCTGCTTCAGCCATGTCCTTCAGCTTGTTTCTTCCTCTTTTATCAATGTATTGACAGCAGAGGCAGAATCGTCTTTTGCCCCTGCTATCATAGCATAGTGCTGCGTCATTAGCAATGTATTATATCCACTCGTAGGAATTAATCAAACAACGTGCAACCCATTTTTTTAAATTCCTCTATCTTTGCAATGAGCATCTCCTGAGTTACCTCGAGATATTCGCTGCTGCACCTGATGCACATAAAGCTCTCTGCAGCGCGATTATAAAGCTTTTTGTGAAGAGCAATCTCATCGCTGCTTAATTCAGCACCACATCTGATGCAAAATTTCGTTATATCTGTTTTATGTTTCTCCTGCATACCATTACCAACACTCATACCATTTTCTTTGTATGGATTTTCAAGCTGTACATCTCCGGTATTTGTCCTATATCGTGCTTCATTCACATCAATGTACCAGCTCTCCAACAAGTATCTCGCAGCCGTCGAGAGGAACCTTAGTGCTATAGCCATCATAAAATATTCCTTTTTCCTCGCCTGTTACGACATCAGTAAGTTTAAGACCAATTCCCGATTCCGAATGAATACCAAGGTCATCAAAGGCAATGCTCATGGTCTGCGCCCACTCCTCCTTAGTATCAATATTGAAAAACGCAAGTGCTATTCGATTTCCCGAAAGAAGCCTTCCAAATGCATACTTCCTGCCAGCCTCCTTATAAATCAAAAATGCCGGGCAGTTCGCCATGTCCTGATTTACCGAAATAAGTCCCCTGTTCAATAAAGTGGCGGTATTATATTCATCAAGCTTCCTTATATCTGAACCAATGATAAGTGGCGAGCCTAAGAATGCCCACATTGCAAAATGCTGGCGATACTGTTCATCGGTACAACCTCCCATACCTACATTGCCATTACCATGCATACCTACAATCAACATATCCATATCATTATAGCAGCCCGGAGCATTGCCCTCTATGTTCTCAGCCTGCTGCATAAATATATCCTTGTAGCTCTTAGGCACATCAAAAATATCTCCTGTTGAACGATAGCTGTTGGCACCTCTAGAGCGCATCCACTTCGCCGGATCCTGCACACCCCAGTTGCAGGCTGCAAAGAAGATATCCCTTCCACTGTTTCTCAGTGCCATAGCCATCGTAAGGTATGCGTTCTTAGCGTCACCGCTCGCCGGGAAATTGCAGAAATCATACTTCAGATAGTCGACACCCCACTCGGCAAACTGCTTCGCGTCCTCAAATTCATGTCCATAGCTGCTCGGATATCCGGCACAGGTCTTAAAACCTGCACATGAATACATTCCGAACTTAAGACCCTTGCCATGTATGTAATCCGAAAGCGCCTTCATTCCCTTCGGAAAAAGTGCCGGATCTGCTACAAGCTTTCCATCAACCCTCTCCTTTAATGACCAGCAGTCATCAATTATCACATACTCATATCCTGCCTCCTTGTAGCCCTCCGCCACAATCCTGTCTGCCATCTCCATTATAAGCTTTTCATTGATATTGGAACCAAATGTGTTCCATGAGTTCCATCCCATTGCAGGTGTGCTGTACATAAAAATCCTCCTTATACACTTTTTTATTATAGTATTTTCTATGGATGCCGGGGCAAAGCATCTTCCATGTAAAATATTATATTTTTACTGTTTGTAAAATGGAATTACATATTGTATTATAAATCTAACATATTATATGTTTTTAATACGCTCTGAATGTAAAATAGTAATATCAAAACAAGCTTTATTATTATACTATCAGGGGCAGGCTGCTTGTCTGCCATGTAATTGGTTTTACATTAAACTGATATATCATTTGTTGATAGTGGCAAAACACAATTTTGTCAAGGTATCTGACATATCATTCAAGGAGGTATCATGTTCGACATAAAGCATACTGCATGTAACACTGTTCACAGATGCAATGAGGTTATCTATCATATTGAAAACAGGGACTTTTTTATTTTAATCTATACCAAAACAGAAGCTGTTTTTGAAATTGATGGATGTAAGCAAATCGTTGCGGAAGGAAGTATTGTGCTTCTGCCTCCCGATGTCAAAGCACTCTACTATGGAAATTCAAATGAATATATAGATGACTGGATAAATTTTTATGATACCCAAGGAGTCCTCGCATCGATGGATATAGCTAATAACGATTTTTCGGACTGTGGCATCCCTTTTGCCTGCCCGCTCATTTTTGGCCCGGACAGCCCGGTTGGTGCTTATTTTATGCTTATTGCCAATGCATTCCATTCAGGACTTGCACAGAGCAAGGCAATAACGGACAATCTTATGCTTGCTCTTTTTGAATTCATAAAAAGCCGATATGCCGAAAATAAATCCATTATACCTCATTACAACGCAATTCTTTCGATAAGACAGGATATATATGCAAATCCACAGCGTGAATACCGTATTCCCTCCCTTGCAAGGTGTGCAGGGCTCAGTTCCATATACTTTCAGGAATTATACAAAAAAGCCTTCGGTATCTCCTGCGGCGCAGATATAATCAACAGCCGTATAGAAAATGCCAGAAGGCTTCTTTCAGAAACCGCCTACACAATCGAACAGATAGCTGAGCGTTGCGGTTACAATAATAGTATTCACTTTTCAAGACAATTTAAACAGGTGATGGGAGTTGCACCATCTAAGTGGAGGTCAACACACTGAACCATTCCGGCTTATTATAATATCGTCCACCTGAATCCTTTTGCCGTTCTCTCCTCCACAGCGCTGAAATGATTTCCCTCATTCCACTCAAGCACACTCTCTATGTCCTGCCTGTCGAGAAGCTCCTTTTGCAGCCTGATATTGTCGCCGACCCTTGCCATAATCCTATTGTTAGTCTTTTCCTCCCTGTTTCCGAGACTTAAATATACCTTATCCGCAAGAATATGTTTCTCTGCGGCAAATTCAATCCACCCCGGAAACCACACTGACGGCGACACCGCCGCGACGGCATGAAATATATCCGTCCTATATGCCGCCCACAGCGAAAACAAGCCTGCAAGCGAATAGCCGCCGATTACTATTTTAATATCAGCCGGCAGGCTGTATCTTGAAATAAGCTCAGGTATGAATATGTCCGTGACAAAGCTGAGTGTATTTTCAGCTTTTCCCGAAAAAGGCTGATTTTTAAATACGGCATCCGCACTCCACGGCGACAGCTCGTCATTCCAGTTTTCAACGCCGAAATTGGCAAACACTATTCCTGCCTCAGCTTTTTCCAATATTTTCACAGCCTCAGCAGCAAGAAGGTGCATTTCATGACCGTACTCTGCGTTAGAGAGCCAGGCTTTTTCTACTCCCTGCCCATGTGCAGGAAATATTTCTTCCGAAATGCTTTCTTTGCCAAGCCAGGCTTTATCTACTCCCTGCACAAGGACATATTTTACAGTATCGGAAGCCCATATATTTCTGTACACCTTACATGCTCTATCATATAGATTAAAAACATCAATATTAATTTTCATAGCCAATTGTGCCTTATTCATAAATCAGATAAATGTTGATAAAAATATGTTCTATGCATCCGACCTCGAATATGCATTCTTCATCTGGTTGCTTAGCTCGTAGAGTACCCTGTCGAGTGTTGCAAGTGTCTCCTTCTTCACCATCGCTGCGACCTCCTCGTTGGCTGCCGTCTTTAACTCCATACGCTTATCGGCATCCCTCTCCTGCGCAAGAAGCGCATCGTAGCGTCCGATAATCTCATGTCCTCTCGACATAACCTTCTCCTTGTAGCGCTCAATGTGGAAAATCGACTTTTTATATGAAGCGTCAGCCATCGCCGCTATCATTCTGCTGCCCCAGTAGAAATTGTCCGTCGAAACCTCTCCCGTAGTGTTTGAAAGATACTCAGGTGTCGTGAGCACATCCGCATAAAACGGAACCAGCACGTTGAATGCATTCGATGCAAAGGCAACCCACTCCACAGCCTGAACGTCCTTCTCAAGGTCAGGGCGCATCTGTATAACAGACAGGAAGTCATTGCGGTTAATTCCGATTGAACGGTATGCACCGCTCATGCTCTTGTCGCCGTAAGCGCCATACGGGTCATACGAAGTTCCCTGATAGTGTGAGGATAGCACATACTTCACGTCCTCAACCGTAATCTTTTTCTCAGGCACAAGACACCATGGCAGATCGTCCGAGGATGGTGTGAAATCCGCGTCCGCACCGTCCCAGCTTACCGTGTGCAGATTAAAATATCTCAGCATATACCATGCTCTCGGCGTATTGTACACATGATCCGAGTCGTCGTGGCTTCCGAATGCCGACCTTACGTCAAAATGTGTCCAGTCCGTCTCAATGTTCGAGAGATTGAGGTGATTGCTCTTGATAAACTCCTTCATATCGGCGGAGCACATATGCTCCTTCTTTTTTCCGAGTGCGTCCACAAAATCAAAATCATCTATCCCCTGCTGGTTCGGCATAACCACATACACATCATCAGGAACCTTCTTGGCAATCCAGTGATGCCCGCCTATGGTCTCAAGCCACCATATCTCATTCACATCCTGAAAGGCTATTCCGTTCATCTCATAGGTTCCGTACTTCTCAAGAAGGCTTCCGAGCCTCTTAACACCCTCTCTTGCGGTCTTTATGTACGGAAGTACAATGTGGACAATGTCCTCCTCGCCGATACCGCCGGGAATCTCCTTTTCTCCGTCAGCGGCAGGCTTATATACGACAAGCGGGTCCGCCCCTAAAACTCTTGGATTTGAAGTGATTGTCTCCGTGGCGGTCATTCCGACATTCGCCTCATTGACACCGCTCGCAGCCCATATTCCCTCGCCGTCGACAGCATTAGGCATCTCCGTGTGGCGGAGCGGATTTTTAGGAAGCTTTATATCGAGATGCGATATGACCGTCCTGTACTTCTCCTTCTGCTCATCTGCCTTTACGACAACAAACTTCTTAGGCATAAAATGCCCCGAACCTGAGTCATCGTTGCGCGCTATCATGGTCGAACCATCGTAGGACGCATTTTTACCAACTAATAATGTAGTGCAAGCCATAATGTTTTCTCCTTTTTTATTACAATTATCTGATTTTACCACCACGACACAATAATTGCAAATTAAACAGCGGGTGCCACACACATATAGTATGCTCCGCACCCGCTGTACATTCAGCTGTCAATGATATTCTCAATCCGCTATCGCCTTGAATGCCTCGTCCAAATCCTCAATAATATCGTCGATATTTTCGGTACCGATTGAAAGTCTGATTGTGTTAGGCTTAATTCCCTGGTCTAAAAGCTCAGCCTCGTTGCACTCGGAATGAGTTGTTGAAGCAGGGTGTATTGCAAGTGACTTTACATCGGCTACGTTTGCAAGAAGTGAGAATAACTCAAGGTTATCAATCCACTCCTGTGCCTTCCTGGCATCACCCTTAATCTCGAAGGTGAAGATTGAACCGCCTCCGTTAGGGAAATACTTCTTGTAGAGCTTCTGCTGCTCAGGATCTGTTGATATTGAAGGGTGATTTACCTTCTCAACAAGCGGCTGGCTCTGTAAATACTTCACAACCTTTAAAGCATTCTCGACATGTCTCTCAACTCTGAGGGATAATGTCTCAAGTCCCTGAAGGAATATGAAGGAATGAACAGGTGATATTGTTGCACCTGTATCACGAAGCAGAATTGCTCTTATATATGTTACGAATGCAGCCGGAGCGCAGTCTTTTGCGAAGCTTACGCCGTGGTAGGATACATTCGGCTCTGTAAGCCATGGGAACTTGTCCGATGAATTCCAGTCGAACTTACCGCTGTCGACAATCACTCCGCCGATTGTTGTTCCGTGGCCGCCGATGAACTTTGTTGCGGAGTGAACAACGATGTCTGCGCCGTACTCAATAGGTCTTACAAGGTATGGTGTAGCAAATGTATTGTCAACGATGAGAGGAAGCTTGTGTGCGTGTGCAATCTGTGCAATCCTCTCAATGTCTACGACCTCTGAGTTAGGATTTCCGAGTGTCTCAATCTCGATTGCCTTTGTGTTGTCCTGAATAGCTGCCTCGATTGCCTCATAGTCGAACGGGTCAACGAAAGTGGCTGTGATGCCGTAGTCAGGAAGCGTGTGTGCAAGAAGGTTATATGTACCGCCGTAGATGTTCTTGGCCGCAACGATATGGTCGCCGGCATGTGCCACTGCCTGGAATGCATAGGCGAGGGCTGCTGCTCCTGAACCAACTGCGAGTGCTGCCACGCCGCCCTCGAGTGTTGCTATTCTTCTCTCAAACACGTCCTCTGTAGGATTGGTAAGTCGTCCGTAAATGTTTCCTGCATCCTTGAGTGCGAATCTGTCGGAGGCATGCTGGCTGTTGTGGAACACATAGGATGATGTGAGGTAAATCGGAACGGCTCTTGCGTCTGTAACCGGATCCGGGCTCTCCTGTCCAACATGTAACTGTAATGTCTCAAACTTAAGATTTCTCTCTGAATAATGCTTCTTTGCCATAATTTTTATCTCCTTTTCATCACAATATGCTTAGCTGTCATATACCTATCAATGTTACATTTACCCATAGTGTCCAGCTATATTTTTAGCTTTTTTTCGCTGACCGCTGTCATTGTTTGTCACTTATTTTCAAGTATTCCTTTTAACGGCACCGGCAGTTCTTATTGGTTGTATGTTCCTTTGACTGTGCTTATCATACCATACCTGAAAAAAAAGTGGTAATTCATATATCCATATTTTGGTTATAGGCTTTCCCTATATCTTCTGAATATATATACTACTTAACCTCCAGACTGTATTCCCCACTCTCAAAGCCAAGCAGCCCCTTGATGGAATTTTCCACCATATCGGACACCGCCTGTTCCGTGTAGAACGCCATGTGAGGCGATAAAATCACATTCGGAAAGCTCTTTAGCAAAGCCATGTTATCATTATCCAGCTTTTCGCCCTCCTTGTTAAGATAATACAGCCCTGCTTCGCCTTCAAAGGTATCAAGTGCGGCAAAGCCGACCTTTCCGTTTTTAAGCGATTGAATCAACGCCTGTGTATCAATTATAAGACCTCTCGCCGTATTGACTATGATAACACCATCCTTCATCTTTTCAAAGGCAACGGAATCAATGAGGTGCGTATTCTCTGCATTTCCCGGGACATGCAGTGTTATGATATCCGACTGTCTTATAAGCTCATCAAAGCTCACATACTGCGCATACTTTTTTACCTCCTCATCCTCATAAAGAGAATACGCAAGTATACGGCATCCGAATCCGGACAGATGCTTTACCACCGTTTTTCCTATGTTGCCCGTTCCTATTACTCCTACCGTTGATGCCGACAGTTCTTTCCCCACCTTACCCTTGAGCGAATAGTCCTGGCAGTCAGCCTTTTTCATAATCCACGGCATATTGCGGCATGCCATGAGAATGAGCATAATCGCGTAGTTGGCAACGCTGTTCGGCGAATACTTTACATGTGCAATTCTCATTCCTATCGAATGTGCATGCTCAATATCAATATGCTCATAGCCTATGCTTCTCGTTGATATGTATTTTACCCCCACATTGTGGAAGGCATCGAGTATATCGGGATACATAGGATTTGTTATAATTGATATGGCATCATACCCCTTTGCAAGCTGCACATTCTCCATTGAAGGGTAATCTGATGTAAATCCGTACTCAAATGCGTACTGCTTGGAAAACTTTTCCACATATTTCTGTTCGTCATACTCCCTAAGTGCATAAAAAAATATCTTCATAATTACAGTATTCCTCCACCATACAACACTTTTCCCACGTTATATGACCTTTTGCATTCATCACGGATTAAACTCATTACACTTTTCAATAATATATTCCTGCTCTTCATCGGTAAGCTCAGGAAACATCGGAAGCGAAACACAGTGCTTTGCAAGATACTCCGCATTAGGACAATCACCTTCTCTATAGCCGAGGGACCTATACGCTTCCTGAAGATGACATGGCACCGGATAATGCTTATCACACCCTATTCCATTATCTTTCATATAGTCTATAAACTCATCTCTCTTTTCAACCGTGATTTCGAACAGATGAAATACCGTTTCCGTATTATCCGGATGAGCCTGCATCGTAATAAGCGGATTGGTAATCTTCTCAAGATATCTTCTTCCCAGCTCACGTCTTCTCGCTGTCCACTCATCCAAATGTGAAAGTCCTACCGAAAGAATTGCCCCATTCACCCCCTCAAGGCGCATATTATATCCCACGCGTTCATGATGATACCTCTCTCTCGAGCCTTGATTTTTTAAAACATTAATTGTATCTATATAGCTTTCATTATCCGACGTGACACTTCCTCCCTCGCCGAAACAGAATAGATTTTTACCCGGATAAAAGCTGAAGCATCCCATTACGCCAAGGCTTCCGACCTTTCTACCCTCATAAAGTGCTCCATGAGCCTGTGCACAATCTTCAACGACAAAAATTCCATATTTATCGGCAATCTTTTTCACCGCTCCAAAATCAAACGGCTGACCGTATAAATGAACACCAATGACAGCCTTTGTCTTATCAGTAATCTTTTCCTCTATTTTAGAAGCATCAATCTCCCATGTATCAGGTGTGCAGTCAACAAATACCGGTGTGGCACCACAATAAGTAACCCCCCACGCAGTGGCTATAAAAGTGTTGGCCGGAACAATAACCTCGTCTCCCGCCCCGATTCCAAGTGCCAGCATAGCGCACTGAAGAGCAGAAGTTCCATTATTCACGCCTGTTGCATATTTCACACCACAAAAGCTCGCAAATTCTTCATCAAATTCATCTGCACACGGACCACCGGAAAACGAAGTCAATTCACACGCTTTAGTAAAAGCCGCCTGATATTCATTCTTATATTTTTCGTAATTTCTCTTTAAGTCAATTCTCTTTATAAAATCCATTTCAGCTTTTCCCTCCCAAATGACAGTTTCAGTTCGACTATTCTGCACAGATAATTTTTGATTAATTTTATAACATTCACTTTAGTATCATAATCATCATTCCACACAACCGGCAGCTCCGCTATTCTGTAACCGGCTTTCTCGGCTCTTATGAGAAGCTCTGCACAGTAAAACCATCCGTTATCATCACTTGACATCTTAATCAGTCTGTCGATACAATCTTTTCTAAAAAATTGAAAGCCCTCCATTGTATCGGAAACCTTTACAAAAAATATCGATTTTATAAGCAGATCAAGCCCGATACTGGTGATGTTTCTTAACGGTTTTCTGCCATTTACCTTCGATTTTCCCGATAGGCGGTTACCTTTTATAACACTTATATCATCATATTTTTCAAATGCCTTCATCACTTTGGACAGATAATGAATATCCGTTGATAAATCGACATCCACATAGCCTATTATATCACATCTGTTTCTCTTTACAGCCTCTCTGAACGCAAGTCCAAATCCTCTTTCGCTAAGTCTAATATACTCTATATTCGAATACACGTCCGCAAGCTCTTTTATAATATCAGGCGTTCTGTCTGTTGAACCATTATCAACAATTGTTATTACCGCATCTATATCCCTTCTTTTTGCCAAAAAAGCTTCTGTGGTATGTATTCCCTTTTCAAGACGCCTCTCCTCGTCAAGTACAGGAAAAACAATATTTACCTTCATCTGTTTTTTCTCCGTTTCACATTATAATTTATCAACACTTTCAACGATGTAATCAAGTCTTCGTGTATTTACCTCAAGAATAATATTCATATATTTTGTCAAAAACATTATGAGCAGGAACACACCAAAAAATCCGAACGATATAACTCCCATAAGCGAAACCCAGCCTGAGGCAAGGTTTTTATCATAAAAAAGCGAATATATCGTCCATATTCCAACCCCAACTGATACAAGTAAAAAAACTGCGCTCAGAATAAGAGTCACTCTTTCAATAATTCCGGTGTATATCATCATATAGCTTATTCCCGAATTAAGCCTGTATGCACTTTCTTTGCCTGTCTTTCTCTCACGATTACTATTTACAGGCTTATACATAATATAATCATAAGGCAGTCCGCTTGTAACATACAGATATTTGCGATACTGGATGCCGCGATTCATCTTTTTGACTCTGTTCAGTGCTCTTCTTGACACGATCCTGAACGTGTCATGCCTTACAGCCTTAGCCTTGTTTATATTAATCAGCCTGTAAAACAGTCTTGATGATAACTGCATCGTGTTATCACCGGCAAATACAATATCATTCCCTTCACGCGCCTTATTAAAAACATCAATTATCAGATTTACATCATAATTAACTGCAATGCTGTCAAATTCATAGACAAAATCCCCGACAGCCAGGTCATCCCCTGCACAAATTGCAGCCTCAGCTCCCTGATAATAGGCCAGCTTTATGACTGATATGATATCCGGCGAACCACATTCGGTCAATCCCTGCTTCACTTCTTTCACATAATCATAACAATCATCATCACACACAAGTATCAATTCAAAGTTCTCGAAACCGGCATTAATCCTTCTGACAACATTGGAAAAAAAATATTCCAGTTCACTCTTCGTATTATTATGTACATATGCCACCGCACTGATAAAGCACTTTCTGCCTTTTATGTTAACATCATTCATAATTTTTCTCCCTGCAATAAAATATTCACACAAGCTCCAGATACTCATCAATATCATATACCGTATTGATTTTACCACTGAGCACGCTCACAAAATATGGTTTTTGCGACATGACTTTTATAAGTGTTGGTCTTGAATCATCAACCTCTGACGTTTTAAGAATCGGTTTCATTGAAAAACGTGAACTATGATATTTAAACTCATATTCCGATTTCATGTATTTGTGTGCCATGCTCTGCATATACTTCCATGAGGTCTCAGGTTTTCCGGCACAAATGTCACAATTACCAAGCTCTGTCTTGCTGCATGTTCTTCCGTCCTGACATGAAAAAACAGGCAGTCTGTCATAACAGGTATCATGCGGTGTTCTCGTAACGGTTGTCAGCGAATGTAATCCTGTTTTTCCAAAAGGCATTATTGAAAAGAACGGTCCATCCATAACGGTAAACCCTATTCTCTTTAGTTCTTCTGATGGCTCACACAGTATTATCTCACACAATTCATATTTAATATTAAAGCAGTCAAAGCCTGCCATGGAATGTATCTGGTTTACTGAAGCATATGTGGCATTAAGGACATAGCCTGTAGAATATTCTCCTTTATCCGTAGTTATGTAATAGGCAGCCGCATCATGCACTATACTGACAATGTGCTCACGAAATTTCAATTCAGCATTTGGATATTTTTCTAACTGACTCATAAAAAATTCTTTTAAAATTGACGCATCATAGGTATATTCTTTGGTCAGAAACGCTCCATCACACACATTATCGTTAAAATACTTTCCTACCGGAATCTCCTCACAAGGAATACCGACATTCCTGCAAAAAAGCTTAAATTCATTAGCTGCTGTCCATGAAAAATCTGCAGACGTAGCATAAATCTGGTCAAATCCGCTGTTGACACAAAATCCAAAGTCCTCATTAAACCGGTTAAAGTAATGAGCCGACTTCATTGCCGTATATATACTTCTTGGATAATGATATCCCATATGAACACGCGCCTGGTTTATGTATGTTGCTCTCATAAACGGCCCCTGCTCTTTTTCTATCACAAGAACATTCTGTCCCTTTTTTGCACAGTATAATGCTGCATATAAGCCATATAAGCCTGCACCGATTATTATTTTATCATACATCTGTATTATTCCATTCTTATAAATTTTTTTATTATATTTCCATCAGGCTATTATGCCGTCTTTTTTCTGTTGTTAATACAAGCTGTAATAACTAAAGCCAATAAAGTCAGAAGCGATACTATTTCGGCAAGTCTCCACACACCCTTCTCAACATATCTGACTGTTATTTCCCCATTGTATCCGGCAGGTACATTTACCATAATTTTCTTATTAGCACCTGCTTCTATGTAAAACTGTTCCCCTGTGTCAGAATCATAAGCCTTATAGCCTGGATAATAAAACACCGGTATTATAACCTTTTCAAATGCTTCGGTTCCTGCATTCATTACTCCGATTTCAGTTTTTCCGCCCACGCTGCTGTATGATGTAACCGTAAGCAAATCCGAGGTTACATCAATCTGTTTGTTTTTACACATATCCAGATCAGTACCCGCTAACTGATAATCATTAGTTACCCCCAGGGCGAAATCGTCCACATCATTTTTAGAGCATATCTGTGCAGCATTTGAGCCAAATGCCAGATCCGCATAGAAAAAGCCTGCCGAAATTATAGTAAAGGCTGCCATGGCAATAATAGAATAACTATAAATTTTTTTATTGAGTTCTTTTGCATAGTATAATCCTGACACTGTACAAAATGCGGCAAAAGCAGTCCCTACACTTAAAAACCTCCACGAAAATTCGACCTTAGCCAGCCAGACAGCTATGGTTCTGCTTATATTGTTTATCTCATCCCAAGGAAAAATCCACAGAGAAAATACTATAGTCATTATGGCAAATATTCCTGCCATATTTCCCAGTGCAAACATACTTTCATTTCTTTTTTCCGAATTTACAGATTTATAATGTGCGTATAGCCACACTGCAATTCCAATTATCAATGCGGCACCCATACTAAGGCAGAATTCATCACTTACCAGCATGGGAACATTGGTTCCTCTGCCAAAATAAAACAATGCCGGCATCTGTATCGGATACACTCCTGAGCCTTGGAATCTTAAAATCCCATCGCCGTTTACCATTATATCCATATCCATTGAATCTATAAACGGTACAATAAACCATGCATTAAGCATTATGACAACCATAACCGATACTGCCAGATAACATAATCTCTTAGGTTTAAATGTTTTTCGTAAATTGAACAAGGCATACATGATGGCAAATATTCCGACAAACAATATGGATACCAGATGACTCTGCATAACTCCGCTTACGCCTAATATGAGCGGTATGCATTTCTTAAACGTAAGTGTCTTCTCTTCACTGTATATATTATATATACCATATATTATCAGAGGAAAAAATATCATAGATAATATTTCTCCTAATCTCCCGGCTACATACAATTCACTAAGTCTGTATGGTGCAAGCACATACAAAAAGCTTCCAATAAATGCCAGATTTTTATTTTTGCATATTTTTACAAGTGAAACATAACTTATAAGGCATGTCCCAAAGTTAATTAAAACAATAAAAATCTGATAACTTGTGTGAAGCGGGAATCCAATCACATACAATAATGCGGGAATATACAGAAAAAGCTGCGGATAAAATAAAGGTGTTGCATAGCCATATCCGTTTATCATATCAGGCTGAATCTTTATAAGCCAGTTTCCTGCTTTTATACCTTCGGCAATCTCTGCAATTCTTGCAATATGAAACGTCAAATCATGTCCGACAATCAGATATCTGTATATCATCGGCAGACTTGAAAAAACGGTCACAGCCATAATGCCGATAACTATTTTTTTATCATATGCCGTCTTTATAATGTTTTTCAAAATACATACAATTATATTTATCAGCGTGAAAATAAAAAATATTGTAAAAAATCTTACATATCTGAAATATACCGATTCCGAAATAATCAGCTTTTCTATAGTTATATTTCCGTATCCCTTATAAGTTACTTTCAAAGACAAGTCTTTACATGATGTAATCGAGTTAATCCAAAAAGGTTCACTATTATATGATGTACCCGTATAAATATTGAAACTGCTGCCAACAAGCTGTTGTATAAATGTCCCCGATGTGACCCCTATATTACATATCGGCATTTCATTTCCACCGCTCCATGACGCTGCATCAAAGCCTTCAAGCTCTGCACTGTATTCTGCTTCAATATTATACCTTCCCGGCTTTAATTTAATATTGGTATACTCAGCCGATACAATATCGATACCCACTTCATTTTCCGATTGATTTATCTGCAGCTTACCATCGTTGATTGTGCACGAATTAAAATAGTCCGCATTTTCCGGATTAATATCAATAACTGTACGCTCACCAAACAACAGACAAAAAGCCCATATTAACACCAATAACTCGAATCCAAACAATATCGCAATACTTCTATGCTCACGAATAACCTGTTTTATTTTCATAAGCTCTCCTATATACTACTTAGTCTTAATTTCACATTATGATATTTCCATCAATGATATCCGCATTCCGCTTCGCTGCCTGCCTATAGTCTATCAACATCATAATCGACTTAATCGGACAGATGATATTAAAATAAACTTGCAAAAAGTCTGACAGAGTTCTTCATAATCTCATCCGGAAATTCATATTCCTTTGTATGAAGCTGTGCATAATTCTCGCCATCGCCGACACCGAAAAACGCACCTCTGGTTTTCATCAGATACCATCCGAAATCCTCTGACCATCTCATAGGCTTGGCAAGCTTCTCAACCTTCAATCCGAGCCTGTCCGCACATTCAATAAGCCTCTGCACATTCTCAGGATGATTTTCGGTCACCGGAAAGCGTTCTATCTCCTCTATATCGACGCTCATTTTCTCACCTGCTGCCGCGCTAACCACAAGCTCATTTATCCTTCTTAAATAGCTGTCAAACACAGCCTCCCTCTCACCTCTTACCGTAAGTCTGAGTACACCCTCGGAAGCTGCCACCCCATAGCTTGCACTTCCGACATCCATTCCAATGAGTGTCATGAGTACAAAGCCCTCTTTCTCATTGACCTCCTGTGTGAGTGCCTGAATATCGAGCAAAAGCTTTGCAAGCACAGGTCCGGGGTTCTTTCCCGCCTCTGGATATGCCGCATGGCTCGGAGTTCCGTGCATGGAAATTTCAAGTCCCGTCGAGGCACATGCAAATGTATCTCCGCTGACTAGCACATTACCTATGGCATGTCCAGGTATGTTGTGAAGTCCGTAAATTTCCCCGATGCACTTCTCATTGATAAGCTCTGAGCAGATTTTTGCACCTTCCCCCGTCTCCTCACCAGGCTGGAAGATAAGGTACACATCCCTGTCCGTCTTTGCCCTGTCGAGCACCATTGCAAGTCCCGCAAGTATGCTGCTGTGCCCGTCATGTCCGCAGTAGTGTCCGGGAACTCCGTCCTTTCCACACACCGCATCCATGTCCGCGCGGAAAGCGATTGCCTCTTTCCAAGTCGGTTCGTCCGCTTTTTTTACCGCATAGAACCATGTGCCACGGTCCACGATTTCAAGAGCTGTATTGTCTGCTATGAAAGCCATGATTGCCTGCCTGGTCTTATACTCCTTCATGGAAGCTTCAGGAATCCTATGAAGCTCATGGCGAAGCTGCGTTATTTTATCTAAAATTGATTGCAGTTCGCTGTTATTTATTTCCATCTGTAAAAACCTCTTAAAAATATCTTCCAAATGTCATTCTTAAAGCCCTTATTCATACGCCATCTGATATATTTTCAGGATATCCTCATATTCAAGCGGCTTATATCCGATGAGAGTTCTTGTCCTGTTTCTCGAACATTTCAACGCAAGCTCCTCAAGTGACTCCTTTTTGACCCCAAGTGACTTAAGGTTGATTGGCATTCCTATAGACGCATAGTACTGCTCCTGCTTATCTATCGCCTGCTCAATCGTTTTTTCCGGGTGTTCGAAATCAATATCCATGTTCCAGATATTCTTTGCAAACTGAAGCCACCTGTTGATATTGCAGCTGTACACATAGCGCGCCCAGCTGCACCATAATGCCGCAAGCCCTGCACCGTGTGCCACATCCGGGTACATTCCCGAAACCTCATGCTCGAGCTGATGAACTACAAGCTGGAACTGTCTGCCGCACTGAGTAAGTCCATTATGTGCAAGTGATGAAGCCCACATCATATTGGCGCGCGCCTCATAATTTTTCGGATTCTCAAGACAATCCGCAGAAGCCTTCATCGTGCTCTTTATAACCGCCTCAGCAATAGCGTCTGTGAGATATGTGTCATCGCCCGGGCAGAAATATCTCTCAATCGTGTGCATTGCAATGTCCACAGCGCCGCATGCCGTCTGGTAAGGGCTTACCGTGTATGTAAGCTCCGGATTTTCAATAGCAAAATTCATTCTGTTAAGGCTTGAGCCGTACCCCATCTTCTGCCCTGTCTCACTGTTGGTTATGACGCATGAACTGGACATCTCTGAGCCTGCCGCCGCCAGGGTGAGAATGGCGCCCTTGTTGAGGGTCTTTGCAGGCTCACACTTCTTTAGTGAGAAGTCCCATACATCCACCTCAGGGTTAGCCACGCCGTTTGCAATGTCCTTGGCTGAATCCATAACGGAACCACCGCCCACAGCAAGTACGAAGTCTACGCCCTCGTCAAGGCACAGCTTTATGCCCTTTCTAACAAGCGATAGCTGTGGATTGGCAACAACTCCGCCAAGCTCCACATAGGCGATATGCTCCTCATCAAGGCACTTTTTCACCCTGTCAAGCAGTCCGCTCTCCTTCGCGGACTTTCCGCCGTAATGTATCAGAACCTTCTTAGGCTTATACTCTGCCACAAGCTTTCCTACCTTTAACTCCTCATCCTTGCCAAAATACACCTTCGTAGGTGTCTCATAGATAAAATTATTCATCTGCATACCTCCCGAAATACTTTAGTCTGCTGAAATTTGCACGCTCGTTTTTACTATACCACTTTATGCTGTTTTTTGAAATGATATATTTTCGAACGGCTGTCCGATATATTTTCAGAAATCTGTTTCTATATATTACTATGTTTGTCAATGATGTAGGATTTAAAACATCCCCTATGAACTTAGCATGTATAACGTATTATATTTATGCATATCACAACTTTCGGTAGAAGCTTAGATGTTCTTAAAACAGATTTTTATTGACATTTTCCCCCCCCCATACATGTTAAATTAACTGAAATTTACCAAAAAGAAAGTGAGGTTTTGCCATGAATACACCTGTTGACATCTCAAATGTAACCTTAAAAACCAATCGCATGATAATTCGTCCGTGGCGGCAGCCGGATCTCGATGACTTTTATGAATATGCCTCCGTGGACGGCGTAGGACAGATGGCAGGCTGGAGGCCTCACAAGGATAAGGCTGAGTCACAGACAATACTTGATATGTTCATCGCAGAAAAAAAGACCTTCGCCCTCGAATACGAAGGAAAGGTTATCGGCTCTCTTGGAATTGAATGCTACAATGAAAAACAGTTTCCTGAGCTTTCGGAGTACAGGGGACGTGAAATCGGCTATGTCCTCTCAAAGGCTTACTGGGGACAGGGCTTGATGCCTGAGGCTGTGAGTGAGGTGATGCGCTATCTCTTTGATGACTGCGGACTTGATTTTATCACCTGCGCATACTTCCTGACCAACAGACAGTCCTCACGCGTTCAGGAAAAATGCGGCTTTCATTTTCTAAAGGCTGTAGATTACAGCACACGGATGGGCACTGTGGAGCCTTCAAATGCGCATATAATATGGAAAAAAGATTGGGCTGCCGGATAAGGCAGTCCAATCTTTTTTTCTATAAATTTAAACGGTATATTTTGAAAAATTTTTTAATGGCTCAGCTATCTTTTCTCTCCATGCTTTTCTATATTTTTTTCAACGACATCCATCAGAGCATACAGCTTTTCAACCTCCTCTGCCGTCATGCCGTCTGAGAACACCTCATCCGCCATCTTAAAAAGCTCTATGACCTTGTCCGCCTTTTCCTCCCCTGATGGTGTGAGTGATATGACCCATGAGCGCCTGCACTCCGGATTATCCGTCCGCTTCACAAGTCCCAGCTTCTCAAGCTTATCAAGCGTCCGCGACATAGTTGTGACATCAAGCACACACAGGTCGGCAAGCTCCCTCTGGCTCATAGCTCCCTTACTCCTCAAGGTCTTAAGTATCCGGGGCTGTCCCTGCCCCACCGTAAGCCCCAGCTCAATAAAATGCGGTCTGAGCAGCTGCCGCCTGAGCAGCTCCACCCTCAAAAAAGCACTCCCCAATCCTTCTCTATCCATCTCCATCTCCATTCCGCCGCCGGACGGCACAAATAGTAATTATAAACGTGTTTCTTTAATGTATTTTCACTCCTGTCTCATCACTCGAGTTCAAACTGTCCCATATAAAGTCTGTAATATCTCCCTTCCTGCGCAAGCAACTCAGCATGGTTTCCACGCTCTATAATCTCACCCTTCTCAAGCACCATGATTGCCTCCGAATTTCTTACGGTTGACAGTCTGTGCGCTATTACGAACACAGTCCTGTCCTCCATGATTGCGTCCATTCCCTTCTCGATAAGACGCTCTGTTCTGGTATCGACGGAGCTGGTTGCCTCGTCAAGAATGAGCACCGGAGGCTTGGCAGCAGCGGCGCGCGCTATGGCAAGAAGCTGTCTCTGCCCCTGTGAAAGATTTCCGCCATCTGAGTAGAGCATGGTATTGTAGCCCTCCGGCAGCCATTTTATAAAGCTGTCCGCGTTGGCTATCTTAGCTGCCTCAACCACCTCCTCATCGGTTGCGTGAGGATTTCCGTATCTTATATTATCCGCTATTGTACCTGTGAAAAGATGTGTCTCCTGTATGACCATCGCAAGTGAACGGCGAAGGTCATCCTTTTTGATATCCTTTATGTCTATTCCATCGTAGGTTATAGTTCCCGACTGTATCTCGTAGAACCTGTTCACCAGATTGACAATGGTTGTCTTTCCTGCTCCTGTCGAACCCACAAATGCAATCTTCTGTCCCGGCTTTGCAAAGAGTGATATTCCGTTCAATACTCTCTTTTCGGGAGTATAACCGAACACCACATCCTTAAAACGTACATCACCCTTCAGCTCTACAAGGCTTGTCGCCTCAGCTGCGTCATGTACCGCCCCATCTTCCACTACATTGAACTGCTTCTGTAAGGGACCGTCCTGCATTGTCATACGCTCCGGCACCCTCCATGCAAAAAGCCCTGTCCTCTCCTCACACTCCTTTAACCCGCCATCCGGGGTTCTGACAGCGTTGCACAGCGTGACCGTACCCTCATCATTCTCCGCCTTCTCATCCATCATCTCAAATATACGCTCCGCACCCGAAAGAGCTGAAAGAAGGAAATTGACCTGCTGTGTGAACTGATTTAACGGCATGGCACTCTGGCGCACATACACAAGGTATGCTGAGAGTGTTCCAAGGTCCAGCAAGCCCTTTATCGCCATAAGTCCGCCGACACACGCCGATACAGCATAGTTAAAATACGAAAGTGTAACTATCGTCGGAACCATTCTTCCGGCAAAAGTGAGGGCATGGGTGGATTCCTTTCTGAGGCTCTCATTCATCTCACAGAAGCGCTCAAAATCCTTAGCCTCATGGTTGAACACCTTCTCAACCTTCTGTCCTGCCATCATCTCCTGCACGAAGCCGTTTATCCTGCCAAGCTCCGCCTGCTGTCTGTTAAAATACTTTTTGCTCTGTTTTCCGTTCATCTTGATGAATATGAACATCAGCACAAGGAACACGATAACAATGAGCGACAGCCTCACGCTCAGCACCATCATCATAACGATTGTTCCGAACAACTGCATGAAGCTCTGTATTATCATTGCAAAGCTGCTGTTCATCGCCTCCTGAACCGTGTCCACATCATTGGTAAAACGGCTCATAAGCTCACCGTGGGAGTGTGCGTCGAAGTAGCTTAGCGGAAGCTTCTGCGTGTGCGCAAAAAGGTCATTTCTTATCTCCTTTATGACCTTCTGCGAAGTGACCACCATAAGCCTGTTATATGCAAAGGTTGACAGCGCTCCGCAAAGGTACATGACACCCATGGAGATGACCGCCCTTATAAGCCCTGTGGTATCTCCTGGAACAATAAACTTATTTATAACAGGCTTCAAAAGATAGGTTCCCATGATATTTGCACCCGCACTGATAAATACTAACAGTGCAACCAGCACAAATGACCGTTTATGATATCCAAGGTACACGAGCAGGTGCTTTATGGTCTTTTTAGTGTCCTTAGGTCTTTTATATCCAACATACTTTGCCATTACAGCTCTGCCCCCTCCTTCTGTGATTCATATATTTCCTGATATATCCTGTTGTCTGCAAGGAGACTCTCATGCGTTCCTATTCCGTTTATCCTTCCCTTGTCAAGAATGATAATCTGGTCTGCATGACGCACCGACGATATTCTCTGCGCAATGACAATCTTGGTCATATCCGGGAGCTTCTTAGCAAGTCCTTCACGGATTTTTGCCTCTGTCGCAGTGTCAACGGCACTTGTGGAGTCATCGAGAATAAGCACCTTCGGCTTCTTTAGAATTGCTCTTGCAATACATATTCTCTGCTTCTGTCCGCCGGATACATTGACACCTCCCTGTCCCATCTCCGTATCGTAGCCATCCGAAAGCCTGTCGATAAACTCATCCACACAGGCAATATGGCACGCCTCCTCAATCTCCTCCATCGTAGCATTCTCATTGCCCCACTTAAGATTCGACAGAAGAGAACCGGAAAAGAGCGTATTCTTCTGCAGCACCATAGCGATGGCGTCCCTTAGGTGTCTCATCGGGTACTCCTTCACATCGACACCGTCAATCTTTACTACACCCTCATTTACATCGTAAAGACGCGGTATAAGCTGCACAAGCGTTGTCTTTGCCGAGCCTGTCTGTCCTATGATTCCGACCGTCTGACCCGGCTCTATGTGAAAGGAAATGTCGGAGAGGACATACTCCTCTGCCTCCTCCTTGTATTTGAAATTTACATGGTCAAATTCAATCTCACCGCGCTCCACACTGATATCACGCGCAAGCTCATCCGTTATGTCGATCTTCTCATCGAGCACCTCCATTATTCTTGCACCTGAGGCGAGGGAACGCGTCATCATAAGAAAGACATTTGACATCATCATAAGTGAGTTAAGTATAATAAGAACATAACTCAAAAAGCTTGTGAGCTGTCCTATTCCAAGCTCCCCCTGCTTCACAAGATGTCCGCCGAGCATGAGTATTCCAAGTATCGTTGAGTACATGACAAGCTGCATTGCCGGCATGTTGAGCACCGCACTCTTAAAAGCCTTCTCGGACTGATTTTTCAGGTTGTCATTGACCTCCTCAAATTTTTCAAGCTCATAGTCACCGCGCACATACGCCTTCACAACACGGATTGCCGTGAGATTCTCACCTACGGTGCGGTTTAAAAGGTCGATTGCCGTCTGCAGCTTAGTGTAGAGCGGTCTTATGTGTACTATTATAGCAATAAGCATAGCCGCCAGTATCGGCAATGCCACAAGGAACACCAGTGCAAGGGTCGAATTGATGGAAAAAGCCACCGATGTCGCCACAATCAGCATAACCGGGCTTCTGCCGAACGGTCTCATTCCGGTTGACACTGAGTTCTGTATATTCGTCACATCGCTTGTGAGCCTTGTTACAAGCGATGACACCCTGAAATGGTCGATATTGGAAAATGAATAGGATTGGAGCTTCTCATACTCAGCCATTCGTATGTTCGCGCCAAGCCCCTGTCCTGCAAGTGCGGAAAATTTAGAGCTTCCAATACCTAAAATGAGCGCAAGAATGGCGCAGCCTCCCATCTGTATTCCCTTGGTATAAATGTAGGGAATATCAGCGTCAGCCACGCCATAATCAATCAGATCCGCCATGAGCATCGGCACCATGAGCTCAAGAACAACCTCTATGCCAATACATACCAGGGCAAGATATGCGTATTTCTTATATTGTTTCATATAAGAAAATATTCTCTTTAACATTACTTGTACCTCCAATAGTTGCATTTGCAACTATTGTATTGCCAAGCATTTGGAATGTCAATAACCTCTCTTATATTTTTATTTGCAACAGTATTACCAATATATAATTTATAAATCTTTCTTATAATACACATTTATGTATAATCCCGCTACTCCCCGGTATATCCATATTTCTTGAGGTCAACCCTGCCGTCCTTCACCTCAATGCCATCCGCCTGCAGGCGCCGCGCCTGCTCTCCTTCGCCGCCGAATGCGAACTCCCCCGACAGCTCTCCCTTTGCATTGACTACACGAAAGCATGGGATATTCTCCGGGTCGGGATTTTTATGAAGCGCATTTCCCACGGCACGCGCCATCTTCCTGTCACCTGCCATATAAGCCACCTGTCCGTAGGTCGCAACCATCCCTTTCGGAATACGCTTCACCGCCTCATATATTCTCTTGGCCGGTTTATCACATACCAGTGCATAGCTCTCCGCAATCATATCCTTTATCGTGTCATCCGGAATGGTTCCGTCCAGAATAATCGTATTCCAATGCTCCTTGTTCTGATGATATCCCGGCTGTACCGCCGGGTATGCCTTTCTCCAGAAGTCCCTCCACTCCGGGTTCACCTTGACATTCATATTGATATATCCGTTTCTTTCATACACCCACAGGAACGCCTTTTTACTTCCGTGCACTCTCACAAGCTCCCAGTTCTGATCATGAAACGGAGCCTCCTTATAGGTGTACGGAAATGACAGACCGTATGCTAATGCCTCCTCGCGCGTTTTCATATAATTCACCTTATTTCCCTTTCAATAACTATCACCTGCCCAGCCTAAGCTGATATTACATTTGTCACTATGCTTCCGCACTATTCTTGATTTTCCATCGTGTTATACATGAACCAGTAATTCTGTATTGTCCTGAATGTCCTGTGCTCAAACCACGATGTTGTCCTGCTCTCGTAGGCTGTCTTGACCGGATACTGTCTCAGGCTCTGCTGGTGCGTATAGTTGAGAAAGCTTGTAAAAACACAGCTCGTATCAATGTGCACTGCTGAATACATGACATAGCCTCTGCAATTCTGCCCTCTCACCGGAAACGAAAATGTTCCGACCCAACCGCCTGCCGGAAGTATGCTACTCTATATATCTCACTTCGCCCGCATAGGTTCTGTCCTTATAAGGCGCATCAGGTGCCGCATAGCCAAGCGCGGCGATTCCATATACAACATGGTCTGAAGGAATACCAAACTCATCAAGCATTGCTCTCACCTTCTCGTCATCACACACCGCCCCTAACTGGTTAATCCATACTGAACCAACTCCATAGGAATGTGCCGCAAGGAATATGTTCTCAAGCGCACAGGAATTATCATCCCTTCCAAGGTGGCTCTCTCTGAGGTTTGACGGTATGATGAGCGCTGTAGGCTTATACATATCATAATGCTCTCTTCCAAGTGCAACTCTCATCGTCTCCGCAAGACACGCAATGACATCCCTGTTGGTTATGACTGTAAATGTCCATGTCTGCTTTCCCATTCCGCTAGGCGCGTGAAGTGCCGCCTCGACAATGTCCCTTAGTACCTCCTTTGGAATCTGCTCATCCGTAAATTTACGGGTACTTCTTCTTGTAAGTATGTTTTTCATTACCTCATTCATGTCGGTTTCCTCCTTGATTATTTTGTCTGTGGGACAGTGGTGTCAGGTCCGTGTCCCACAGTGTTGGGACACGGACCTGACACCTGTCCCAGCAAAAGCTTGTATAATGTAGGCTCAAATGAAAACTCCTTCATAAGAGCATGCACTTCATTTAACGCATTCTCCTTCACCGATTTAGGTACAACCGGGCGGTATACTGCCCTTATGAGAATGTTCTTCGGCGTGTGGTCGAAATCAATGAACTCCAGAAGCTGTGTCCTGTAGCCGCTGTACTCAAGAAGATTAGCGCGGACTGCGTCGGTTGCCAGTGCCGCAAAGCGCTCCTTGATTATTCCGTAACGCGACATGATTGGAAGTGTTGCAGGCTTCATCTGCTTGTTAAGCTCATGCTGGCAGCATGGTACTGAGAATATCATCTTTGCCTTCCACTGTACCGCATTGTACAGCGCATAGTCCGTGGCGGTGTCACACGCGTGGAGCGTTATGACCATATCGACATCGAATGGTGCCTTGTATCCATTGATATCCCCCAGCTCGAACCTGAGCTTATCATAGTGATACTTCTGCGCCGCCTTGTTGCACTTGTCTATGACATCAGCCTTGAGGTCAAGTCCAATCATGTTCACCTCAAGTCCCATCACCTCTGTGAGATAGTAATACACAACAAATGTAAGATATGACTTACCGCAGCCAAAATCAATTACATTGAGCTTCCTGGCCTTGAGATTGGAAATCTCATCATTCAGAATCTCGACAAAACGATTAATCTGCTTGTACTTGTCATACATGGAGTTGACAACCCTGCCGTCCTTGGTGAATACGCCCATGTCGACAAGCGGCTCAATATTCATTCCCTCACTCAAAATATAATTCTTTTTGCGGTTGTGTCCGTTATCGGCAGCCGCACTGCCGGTATTATTTAACCTGCCGGCACCCGCCGCCTTTATCGCCCCGGCTGCCAGCCTTTTTACCTTATAATTGCACCTTCCGTCCTTGGAAATGAGAATTATATGCTCCGTGTCAGCCGTCATCGCATTGACCTGTCTGTAGTGGCCGCTCACCAGCTTGGCACATCTGTCCGCAAGCTTTTCCTTTTTCACATTCTCATGGAAAACCTGCTTTTTCGTATACTTGGAAATCTGGCAGAAATCCTTCTTCTGCTCAATGACAAGCTTCTGGTATTCCTCCGATTTGTTCGCCGGATTGCTTATAATAATCTTGTTAAAATCCGTCCCTGCAATTATTGAAATGTACTGCTCTAATTCGTTCATTATCTCTGTTTTCCTCTTTCACTATTTCTTTTACAATCCACAATTTATAATACCTTATACTTAATTATCCACAGTAAAGCGGACATTCGCAATCCGCTTTCGCTACTTGCTCATGAACGCAGTCGCTTCGCGAACTGTCAGTGGGAGCTTTTAACTCCCACTGACATAAGCATCCCCCTTACCCACCGCTTAGTGCTCTACACACTTGAAGCGGGGGATTGCTTATTCTGCGTTCAAAAGCTATTCAATGTGAATAAACTTATAACAATATCTCTTCCCGGCTGCTGCCAGCCTTAACAAAATAATGCACTATCTCCGGCTTCCTGCGCCTGCCTCTAACATTCCACTAATATAAGCGGTATCGTCATCTCCTCCTCAGTAAGCCCTGCATGTGCCCCGATGAAAAAATCGGCTTCCTCTCTGGTATTATATATGCACAAAGCTCCTGTCGCAACCGCAAGGTAGTCCCCAAGCATGTCACGGAATGCCGCATGCTCACTGCCTTCGCCAAAAAGCTTATTTTTAAGCACCTCTTCCTTGGTCAAAAGCATGAAATTATCGGAGAATTTTCTGTTAAATTCATTCACGAACTGTTCCTCCATTCCGGGCTTTATGAAGAAATTGAGTGCACGCGGCTCGATGGACGGAAGTCTTAGGAGGCACTCACATATCTTAGGGTAATCCGTGAGCGCCACGCCCTTGGTGTCTATATGACCGTGGTCGGCGGTGACAATAATCAGGGTGCGATTATTATTTAGCCTCATACATAACTGCCTGACCTGCTTTTCAAGCTTTTTTAACAGTGACTTGGCGTCCTCACCAAAGCAGCCCTTCTCATGCATAGTGTGGTCCGGCTCATTCCAATAGCTGTAAATATATTTTCTGCCCGGCTTCCCGCAAAGCTCCTCTATCCTGTCAACTATCTTCTCAAATGAATCCGGGAACGGCTCCACAAACGGTGTTGCCATATAGGCCTGTCGGCCGCTCTTTACCAGCCTGTCGGCCGCACCCTCATAGCCGCAATAGCGCCACGGCACATTGTAGGCTTCCGCCGGCTCATCCGTTCCTGTTTCCTTATTTAAAAACACCGTGACATTCTTGTCTATCTGAGGATAATAGCAGTCCCAGCCAAGCCAGCCATGTTCACACGGCTCCATGCCGCTCAATATCGAAGTCGTGGCGGCAACCGTTGTCGACGGAAAGGTTGAGCTTAGCGTCCCCGCCATGTGCGAATTAAAGAATCCACGCCCGGACAGATTGGCATCAATTATATTCTTACCCATCCCATCAAGAAGGATGACAACTATGTTTTCATAAGCTTTTTCAGCCAGATATCTGTCAAGCAGCTCAGATGTCCTTCTTCCCGGCTCAATTCCCATACTCTTTAAAATAGAATTAGGTATTCCTGCTATACAATTCTCATAATCGGGATATTTTATCATCTATGACACCCTCCGTTCCGTCAATTATGCAGTAACATTATCCCACTTATGCCTATTATATCATGATTCGCACCTTCGGTGCTTACCGTTGCTTCGCAACTATCATGATACAATTCGCCGTTCGCCAATCATGCAAGCATGCTGGCTCTCTTGCGCTCATTATATCATCAATTTCCCGACTTTCCTACTGCTATAATACAATGTTTTGAGGCAAAACGAGCTCTATACACTCGTACATTAAATCAGCATGTTTTAACCCAAGCAGCATAATACAGAAGCATAGCGTCTTAAATTCCGGTATTTACCTGCATAGTAAAAATATGTCCGTCATTGACCTTCTCCAAAAATCAGCCTATACTATGTATTATAACAATAACAGTTTTTTCAGTAATATATGTCACATGGCAAATATCAAAAACACTGAGACGCTATGGGAAACGGAGATAAATGGATGAACTTCGATTTGAACACCGGAATTGAATTTATGATGCATGGAACCTTCACGGCTCCGGATGATAACTGGGTTCACATGAGCAGATATATGACCAGCTATGAGCTGTTCTATGTGACGGACGGCACCCTGTACATCTCCGATGACAACAACGATTACACCGTAAAGACCGGTGAATATGTCATAACTCCACCATGTAAAAACCAGCACGGCTGGAAAAATTGTAAGTGCACCTTTTACTATTTTCACTGGTTCGCAGATGACGCATGCGACGCCGCACGTGACGATATAGGCAATCATACATGTGAGGATACAAGGCTTGGAGATTTTCCGTCCTTCGGAAGCTACAGAAACATTGATATCATAGAGAAATATTATACACTGCTTAATGACACGGGGCTCACCAAGGAGCTTTCCAATCACATCATGGCAATCATCCTGCTGGAAATCAAAAAGGGAGATAAAAATATCTCCGCCGGAAATACCGCGGTTCTGTGCCGGCGAATCCTCTCATACATACAGTTTGCCCCTTGCGAGGAGCTGAGAGTGTCTGCCATAGCCGCTCATTTTAAATACAACGAAAAATACCTCACCCACTGTTTTACGCTTGAGACAGGTGAATCCTTAAAAAAACACCTCAAGACAGAAATAATAAAGCGTGCCAAGCATATATTAGAATACACCGACACGCCTATATCTACCATCAGTGAACAGCTTGGCTACAGCGACACGCACAGCTTTTCACATATATTTAAAAACACGGTGAAGCTCTCTCCGCGGGAATACAGGAAAAATTTTCAGGAAAACAGGGAAATCTGATATACTACCAAGGACTTAATATACAGAACATACCCAAAGGCATATATTTTTCTCATAAATCACTTAGTTTATCAAAGCTTTTTTGAATCTGCATATATTTCTCCCACGGAACACTCTTTAGAATATTCTGTCTTTCAACGAACTGTTCTGCTGATGTCCTTATAGAAAAATATACATCAAATTTAGCCTTTGTAACATATCTTCTCTTTGTCAGATACCGTTTTTCCTCATCAACCATATCAACAAAATTATTGCACTTTTCAATTAACCCGGCATCATACTCATCATTTTCGGAAACTGCATTTAATAAAAATGTCTCCATGGCACCTGTCTGCTCAAACGGAATTACCAAAAGCAATAGTTTGACTTCTTTTTTCTTTCCCTGACCATTAATGTATGTACATTCAGCCCAGACATCATTCTCCATTCCGTTCACTGCCTGCACATTATAATTCCCCATAACTCTCTCTATCTGCCGGATAAAGTTATCCTCTGTATCAAGCTCATCTCTATCTGTAATTATGATGATATTGTCAAAAGCTTCATTTCCCGCTGAAATACTGTTACGGTCAAGAATACTGCTTAATGCGGGAATAATCCTGCTGCACCCGCCACAGCCTGCAATACAGAGCATATTATCAGCCTTTGTAAGAACGCAGTTCCTTGCTATTGCATTAGTAAATCTTATCTTATTATTTTTATCATGCTCCCACTGATTTACTGTGCGCATGTAGTACTGCAATAAAATAAAATCCGATGACCCCTCACATAGAATAATGCTTTTCACCTATCTTAACTCCAATCCCATCTCGTCCTGTGCTTCAATAGCCTTTCTCCCACTGAGCTGCCTTACAGACATACCCTCATCATCTTTATACAAAGTATATACCGATATCCTATTCAAGCTGTCCGGTGAACACTTCAAAAGCTTATCTATCGCCTCACTGCTATGTGATGTCAAAAACACCTGAACATTGAGCTTAACGCAGGTTTCCAGTATCCACTTGAATGTTCTGGTCATAGCTGATGTGTGAATTGCCGTTTCAAACTCATCCAGAAGGAGAATTCCATCCTTTGCCGCTATAACTGCACTCATCAAAAGCACCGCTTTCTTCATGCCATCTCCATATACATTTAACGGCAATGCCTTTCTGTTGGCTTTTGATAATATTTTATAGCTGCCCCTGCCATACCGGTTCTCATCAACATCATAATTAATGCTGATTATATCCTCATCATACTCATGAAGCACTTGAAGCATCTGTTCGTACAATTCCGGATAGTCAAGCACTCTTCGCAAATACACGCTTCCCTCAGCATGGCGGACAGGTGAAATATATATAATCCTGCCATCGTACGCATATTCTGCACATGCTTCGTCATTCTTGAGAGCCAGCACCACCTGACCATCATAAATTTCTTGTTCGCATACAGCTTTTTCATCAAACGATATGTTGATTTTCATTTTAGGGACAGTACGCACATTGTCATCCTGCTGTCCATCACCTCCGGTGATTGCAAACCCTCTCAACGATTCATAGTCCTTCTCCAGTATCTCCTCAACAGATTCCTTAGCAGACATTGAAACCTTGTGGTTCTCACCGCTGTTCAACGATATACTATATTCTATTTTCTTTTCATCATCATTGATATTAAATAAATCGTAGAATCCCTCATAATATGTTATATCAGATGACATTCTTCCCTGTCCATTTCTTCTGAGCAACGAACGCCACTCACGAATATCCGCAGGATTCTGATAGCTTTGGATAACCTCAAGTATACTGGTTTTTCCATTATTGTTATCGCCTGTAAGAATATTAATCTGATTAACATTTTTCAATTCTAGATTTTTAATACCTCTGAATGACTTGATATTAATATCTGAAATATGATGTTCCATCCTTACACCCCTGAATATCACAGGCATTGCCTGCGGTACTGCTTATACTCTTTTAAACAAATCCATTGACCTTTACTAAGCTTTACCTAATATAGTATATCATATAACACATTTTATCAACAAAATCTTATTTTTATTTCCACACCTCTTCTGCAATCTCCTTCACAAGCGCCAGCTTCGCCCACTGCTGTTCTTTGGTGAGCTTGTTGCCAATCTCGCATGAGGCAAAGCCGCACTGAGGGCTTAAGCACAATCTGTCAAGCGGTATGTATTTTGCCGCCTCATGTATTCTCGCAATGACTGCCTGCTTATCCTCAAGCTCAGGCTTCTTGGTGGTTATAAGACCAAGCACAACCTTCTTGTCACCGTTCACATGCGCAAGCGGCTCAAAGCCTCCGCTTCTCTCATCGTCAAATTCAAGATAATATGCGTCGACATTCTCCTGCTCAAAAAGCACCTTCGCTACATCGTTATATGCACCGCTGCTCGCATAGGTTGAGTGGAAATTTCCACGGCATACATGCGTTGCAACCATCATGTCCTCCGGCACACCCTCTATCGCAAGGTTATTTATCCTAACAAACAGCTCCTGCACCTTCAAAAGTCCCTCATCGTCCGTGTCAAAGAACATCTTAGCCATCGGGTCAACCAACATTCCCCATGAGCAGTCATCAAGCTGAAGATTTCTGCAGCCTGCCGCATAGAGGTCGGCAATCACCTTCTTGTAGCCTGCCGCAATGTCCTTGACAAGCTCCTCATTATCGGAATAATACTTCGCCGTGTTCTCCGCCGCAAAAGGGAGAATCATCTGCTCAAGGAACTGTGCCGGCGCAGGTATCGTCTGCTTTGCCACCGTGTTCTCATCCTCAAACTGCTTCACAAACTTAAAATGCTCCACGAACGGATGGACACTGCTCACGCCGACCTTGCCTGTCAGATAGGTGTCATCAATCATTGCCTGCTCACCGTGGAACGGAAGTCCCGTATTTGTCTTAGAATGTCCGACACCGTCAAAAGCCCACATAAAATCAAGGTGCCATGTAGCACGTCTGAACTCTCCATCCGTTATCACATGGTATCCTGCTTTTTTCTGCTCAGCCACAAGCTCTGTAATACATTCATCCTCAACGCTTTTAAGCTGCTTTCCATCAAGCTCCCCTCTCTGAAATGCCGCACGCACCTCCTTTAACTTCTCCGGGCGCAAAAAGCTCCCGACAAAATCGTATCTGAATGGTATATTTCTGCTCATAATCTTCCTCCTGATATATTGAAATTAAATCTCAATATACCAGTCATATTTTCATTCGTAAAATATATTATAATGTCTTCCCATCATAGTTTAAAACTATGGTATTCTCTGCTCAGATATTTTTATGCAGGGCTTCATATATGCTTCTTTAGCACCTCTATATATGCCTCTTGAGTGCCTCCATATACGACACCCCATACCTGCTGAGTGCCGCATCCTTACGCGTCACAACGCCTATCCGCATGGTGCAGTCTGAGATAAGCGGCTTCGCGATGATATTCTCACCGTTAAGCTCCGCGTCAAGCACGCCCGAACATACCGTAAAGCCATTAAGACCGATGAGCAGGTTAAAAAGCGTCGCCCTGTCGCGCACCATTATATTCTTCGGAAGCTCAAGCATACTCAAAAATTCCTCCGAAAAATAGAATGAATTGTGCTGTCCCTGCTCAAATACCAGATAAGGATACGGCAGCAAATCCTGTACAGTAAGCTTTTTCCTTGCTGCAAGTGGGTGTCTGTTCGATATGAACACATGTGGCTTGGCTTCGAACAATTCCTGAAATCGTAAATCGCTCTTTGCAATCAGCTTGCCAAGCACTGCCTCGTTCTGTTCACTCAGGTAAAGTATTCCGATCTCACTTCTTCCAACAGATACATCATCTATTATCTCATAGGTCTGCGTCTCCCTGAGTGTGAAGCTGTACGCGTCCGCATCATACTCCCTTATCACATCGACAAATGCATTTACAGCAAAAGAATAGTGCTGGCATGATACCGAAAAGTGAGGCTTAAGATGTCTCTCACCCTTGAAATGCTCGGTCATTACATCCATCTGCTCTAGTATCTGCCTCGCATAGGACAGAAGTGCCTCTCCATCCCTTGTAAGCTCCACCCCCTTATTCGTTCTGGTGAATGCGGCTATTCCCATCTCCTTCTCCACGCCCTGAATCGCCGCCGTCAGGCTTGGCTGTGAGATAAAAAGCTTTTCCGCAGCATCTGTTATGTTTTTACACTCCGCAACCATAACTATATATTTCAACTGCTGTAATGTCATTGTGCGCCCCCATGCATACATTATCGTTAGATTCTTCTGCAGTGAAGATTCGGGTGTCAAAACCTGTAAATTACTCTGTGAGTGTATATATAACAGGTTTTGGCACCCGAATCCGATAAATAACTGTCAAGCTATGCCACTAGGCATTACTGCGTGCATCCGTGTAAAGTACATTTGTGATTACATATTGTCCGTCATTTACAAAAATCTCAATGAGATTCTTTTCTATAAATATTTCAAGCTCACATTTATCCCCGACATGCGGTGTACTGCATTTTGTATGCACCGTCACGCCCTCCGGTATGCGGTTAGCTCTGTCCGTGCACACACAGCCGGACTTAAGCTCAATGTAAACGCCCGCAAGCTCAATACTCTGCCCCTCAGACAGTTCTGTGATGACGCGGTGTCTGCCATCCCTTGTCCACTCAGTATATCCATCAGGTTTCACCTCATATGCGGCATTTGAAAAATATTCCCTGATATTCGGGTGCACCGATGTGTAAATGTGACCATTGCGAAGTGTCACCACTCGCGGCAGGCACATCATTCCGCTCCACGGACGCCCATCCGCAGCCTCATTGTCCTGCGCCGGCTGCGGTACAGGCATGCGCACCCACGCAATTACACATCTTCGTCCCTTCTCATCAAGACAGCTCTGCGGTGCATACAAATCCATTCCATAATCAAGAAAGCTCTGTTTACCCTCAAGCCTCATGCTGCCATTCTCCGCGTCAAATGAGAGCAGCTGCATCGTGCTCTGATTTCCGGGATAATCCGTCCCACTAAGAAGTCCTAACGGTGAAGAGATGAGAACATGCCTGCCATCTATCTCAAACACATCCGGGCACTCCAGGATTGTTCCAAGCTGCTTATCCTGAAGTCTGTTAAGGTACGTCCACTCTTTTCCATCCTCACTCGTATATATAAGAAGAACTCCTGTCTCCTTTTTATAGGTGCTTGCAAGGCACATATAGAAGCGTCCCTGCTCCCTCCACACCTTCGGGTCACGGCATTCATACGGATGCCCTATATTCAAATCAGTTACCGGCGGAATAATCTGTCTTTTCCCATTAAAATTGTCAAAGCTTAAGCCGTCATCCGAGCTTATCATAGCCTGACTCTGCTCACACAGCCCATCAACAATGACATTGGTATTTTCAGGATTCTCCTTCTGATACCGGACAGCCGTGTAATACAGATTCATCCTGCCGTCAATCTCAAGTGCACTCCCCGAAAATACTCCGTTCCTGTCATAGCTTTTGGTAGGAAAAAGAGCTATTCCAAGGTGCTTCCAATGAACAAGGTCATCGCTCACCGCATGTCCCCAATGCATGGTTCCCCACACTGGAGCGCAGGGAAAATACTGATAAAACAGATGATATTTCCCCTTATAATAAATAAATCCATTCGGGTCATTAATCCAATCTCCCGGTGCCTTTAAATGAAGAATATTTTCCATAATATGTGTTCCTTTCACAAAATATATAATTATCTCTGTTTCTTCCTGTACCCACAATCGCAGTACGGTCCGCCCGAAGCAAGCGTATACTCCCTCACAAAATCGGTCACGCCGCCCGCCTCACTCATCGTGTAATCAAGCCGGCACATTGCAGGTATGAGTTTCTCAAGTCCAAGCTCCCTCATAAGCGTACATATACCGCAGGTTGTAAAACGCGCTTCATAACCGCTTCCATCGGCATACTCATAAAAATCCATATTCCACGAATAAGGATTCCTGTCACCCGCCTTGAGCTTTGCGGTAGCCTTCATTCCGTTTATGTCGGACTCGGAATATTTTTTCTTGCCGCTCATCCTGCAGAACCACTTCATTGCCCCGGTCATCATGGATTTTCTGTAGTACTCCGTCGCGTCCTCAACACTCGGAAGCTTCGGCATATTTAGGAAAAAAGCGGACAACATTGCGCAATTTACAATGTTCATCCTAAATCTGTCCGCCTTCTCGAATTCAGGCAGCTTCTCTATAAGCTCCCTGTACTTCTTTTTCGCAGACGTAGTGATTTTGCGCCCCTCAGCCTCATCATACTTTAATACCTCTGTGAGATTCTTTCGAAAATTTTTGCCAAAAACAATCCACATTCCCATCGGCATACCCGCATACCTCATATAAATCCTGCCTCCTTGCTTTTTTTGTAGGAAATCGCGAAACTCAGTATGTGACAGATAAGTACAATTAGTCATATATAACCTTTATAATTACAATTTTACTCCATAATTCTCCAAAATAAAAGTAGCTAATTGTACATTCCCTCAACAAATCCTATAAATTCCTTGGCAACATGTGATAGCGTGTGCTTCTTGTTCCATATAAGCGCATAGGAGGCGTAGGCATCCGGGTGGTCTACCTGCCTTACGCACACATCATCGCCATGCACAAGCGATGCTATGGACTCCGGATAAATTGATATCCCGACACCGTGCAGGCTGAGCTCATATGCATTCATCATGTGCGCAATCCTTCCTCTTATCACCGGTGTGCCTCCTGTCTTAGAAAACCACTTGTCTATCTCTCCCTTTCGCGATTCTCTGGAAGGAATGAGCAAATCATAAGGCAAAAGCTCCTCCGGTTTCACAGCTGCATTGTTCTGCGAGTACAGTGCGTGATCTTTAGGTATCACCGCAACCCACGGCTCGTCATAGACGGGGAGCACATGAAACTCCTCCGTGTTGTACGGTGCCGTAATCATCGCCACCTCACACAGCCCTTTTGTGACACGGCTGTTCACGTCATCGGTGTTTCCATTCCAGAGGTTATACTGGACATTAGGGTGTTTCTTTCTGAATGTGGAAATCCACTCGGCGAAAAAACGTGGTGCGCACCCTTCCACCGAAGCGATATAGAGCGTTCCGGTAAGTCCCTCGCGCATCTCACGCACTTCCTCCTCTGATTTACTCACCAAATCAAGTATCTGCGAGGCATACTGCAAAAACAGCTCCCCCTCCTCCGTGAGTGTAACCTTATGCGGCGAGCGCACAAAAAGCTCCGTTCCCAGCTCCTCCTCCAAATCCTGAATCTGTCGGCTGAGCGGAGGCTGTGCAATCGCCAGCTTCTCAGCCGCCCTTGTAAAATTCTTCTCCTCCGCCACCGCCTTAAAATACCTTATATGTCTGAGCTCCATAAAATACCTCCCAATACCGCCATTGACATCGTTACATTAGAGGCAATTATTTCCCACTTGGAACAGTTATTTTCCTGATGTATGTCCCCATGGTTCAATATACATTAAGCTTCTCAATTGCCGGTGAAAATAACATGTCCATATCAGTGTACATAGCGTCCTTATAATACCTTATACGTATCATAATACATTTATTATATGTATTTCACATTGTAAATACAAGGTGGTATATTAAAACCATCAAAGGAAAACAATTGATTTCGAAATCAAAGCAGAATAACATATACATATTTTAAAATCAAAGAAAGGATTGGTGATTATTATGAGAAAAATATTTGAAAAGGTCAGCGAATTTTTTAAGGAATACTACATGAGCTTCGGTGAGATAATCTAACCCCTGCTCTGACGTTCCAAGCATAGTCGAATCAAGGAATTTTACCGATTCGATTTTAAGTATTAAATAAATATTATAATGAAAAGAAATAATTAAAAAATCGCCTGAACCCGGTCGAATAAGCATCCACTTGGTTCAGGCGGTTTTTTATTAAATGGAATCTATTGTCTCTAAATTTTTGATATGACTATGTTAAATCAATCAAATAATTTACCTTGTACACAAATCTAACTTATTAGGTATTACACAATTTGCAAACAATTAATGCAATTTGTAAATGTCAGTTTATTTGACCTCAACATTGTTAGCTTCAGGTGTCAAAACATGTTAGAAAAACTTAACCGTGTATTTTACCATATTACAGCCAAATGACAATGGTATGCCATAAGCAGAAGATTTACATTGATTTCACGTTTAAGTTGTGCTACAATCCATGAAAGAAATGTGACTTATTTACTATGCAAATAATACGATAGCATTATTAAGATGTCAAAAGTAACCGTACCATCGGTTTGCCGCCGTCATGAAAGGACTAAGATATATGCAGGACGTAATGAGAAATCAATTCTATAAACAGCGCTCCGACTTCGAACTCTCAGCCATAGAGCGCGACAAGACACAGGTTATGCCTGAGGGCGTAAGTGTGCAGACAGATATTCCGTACATGGATGACGGCGATAAGGCTCACCGCATGGATGTATACCGCCCCGAGGGAAGTGAGAACACCACACTGCCTGTTGTGATAAACATACACGGCGGCGGACTTCTGATTGGCAGCAAGGAATTTAACCGCTTCTTCTGCGCTAAGCTCAGCAGGCTCGGCTATCTTGTGTTCAGCATCGAATACCGCCTCGTACCCGACTGTATGGTATTTGACCAGTTTTCGGATGTCTGCAATGCTTTTAAGTATATCAATGCACACCTTGGCGAATACAATGGCGATTCCAACCACATCTACGGTGTCGCAGACAGCGGCGGTGCTTACCTTCTCACATATACTGCCGCAATGGCAAAGAACCGTGAGCTTGCGAAAGCCGCACATGTCAAGCCGCAGAAGTTTTCCTTCCGCGCAATCGGACTTATAAGCGGAATGTTCTACACCAACCGCTTTGACAGGATTGGACTTTTCCTTCCTGCGTACCTCTACGGAAAGAACTATAAGAAACAGCATTTTGCAAAATATGTCAACCCTGAGAATCCGGACATAGTGACCTCACTTCCGCCGTGTTTTCTCATAACCAGCCGGAATGACAATCTAAGAAAATACACTCTTGATTTTGAGAAGGCACTGGCACGCCACAATATGCCGCACGAATTTTTCTGCTTTCCGCGAGATAAGCGGCTCACCCACGCATTCAGTGTATTCAGACCGGATTATGAGGAGAGCGAAGATACTATCACGGCAATGCATAATTATTTTGAGAAATACAAATAACTGTTCATAAACAAACGGATAAAATATTAAAGGCTGCACCCGGACAGACAAATCTGTTTTCCAAGTGCAGCCATTTAATTCCTGTTGTGTCATTTCAGACCTTAACATTTTCACATAGGTTTATTATTTTATTTCAGTGTATCAAGAAAATCCTTGAACACATCCAATGTACCTATACCCCCAAGTTCATCCGCAGTAAACACATCTTAAGTATTCTTCTCTGTCCACGGACTATCTCCTTTTTGAAAGCTTTCACCTATAATACATTTGAGGAGTGAAAAGTCACATAAAAATGAACTCTGCCGGCTCACCCTCCGTGCGGCTGCTGTCCGCAATCCACACCTTGAAGCTGCCCGGCTCGCTGGCAAAGCTTCCGTCGGCGCGGAAGAACCTGAGCATTTCCTCACTGATTTCAAATGATACCCGCTTAATCTCACCCGGCGCAAGCTCCACCCTCTTAAAGCCCTTCAGTTCCTTTACCGGGCGAACCTTGCTCGCCGCTACATCCCTTATGTACAACTGGATAAGCTGCGTTCCGAAGGTCTTACCTGTGTTCTTCACATTTACTGAGGCTGTAAGCTTATCAGCAGCCGACAGCTTGTCCGCATTCAGACTTACATTGCCTATCTCAAATAATGTATAGCTTAATCCATAGCCGAACGGATACAACGGCTCGTTAGGTGCATCAAGATATCTACTGGTATAATCTCCTCTTCCTTCGGCAGGCTTCGGTCTGCCGCAGCTATAGTGGTTGTAGCTCATCGGAAGCTGTCCTACGCTGTAAGGGAAGCTCATCGGCAGCCTTCCTGTAGGATTGTACGCCCCTGTGAGCACATCCATGATACCGTGTCCACCCTCAGTTCCCGGCATCCATGCCTCGACAATAGCCTTGGAATACTCTGAGACCTCCCTCAAATCTAGTGGTCTTCCGTTAAAAAGAACAGTGATTACATTCTTATTCACGGCTGCGACACGTCTTAGAAGCTCCATCTGAATCTTTGGAAGCGTTATATCCGTCTTACTTGTAGCCTCCCCCGACTGAAAACGATGTTCGCCAAGTGCAAGAACTACCTTGTCCGCCCACCTCGCGCATTCCACAGCCTCGGAAAGCATTTTTTCATTAACCGATTCCCACTCATCGTCCGCCATGTCAAACTGTCCAAGATTCACAACCGTGTGGTTGTCAAGAAGCGTACAGCCGGCGGCGAATCTTAGCTCAACCGCAGATGTTTTTTCAGCAGTTTGGGATTCCAAAGAATCCTCACCACAGAAAGCCTCCTCTGCCGCCTCCTTGAGCGTGACATTGTCCTTCTCATCACCCGATATCGACCATGAGCTTCTCATATCCTGCCCTTCGATATACGGTCCTATGAATGCAAGCTTTCTATCGCGCCACGGGTCAAGCGGCAGTATTTTTCCGTAACTCTTGCCGGCTTCATCTGTTGTTTCATGCTGTACTCCATCTGCTGCTTCGTTTTTCAGAAGAACAATAGACTCACATACTGCCCTTCTGGCAAGCGCCCTGTGCCCAGCGCACAGGCTTATGGTCTGTTCAATCTGCTCATCCGCATCCTTGTACGGATTCTCAAACAAGCCAAGCTTGTTCTTAAGCTGCAACACTCTCATAACAGCCTCGTCAACCAGCTCCTGTGAAATCTTTCCCTCATTCACAAGTCTCTCCAGGTTGTCCGCGTACGCAGGTGTGCACATCTCAATATCAACACCTGTCTCCATCGCCTTTATCGCGGCGTCCGTGTTGTCCTCGCAGCAGCCATGCGCAACCATCTCACAGACAGCTCCCCAGTCCGATATGAGCACTCCGTCAAAGCCCCATTCACCGCGCAGGACATCCCTCATAAGCCATTTGTTGCCCGATGATGGAACACCGTTTAACAGGTTGAAGGATGTCATTGCAAGCTCACAGCCGGCATCGACTGCCGCCTTGTATGCCGGAAGGTAGAACTCCCTCAAGGTGTGCTCCGAAAGCTCAACATTCTGGTAGTCGAGTCCTGCCACTGCTCCGCCGTAGGCTGCCACATGCTTGATACAGGAGGCAATTCTGCCCTTCTCACCTACATCATCGCCCTGAAAGCCCTTCACCATGGCTGCTGCCATCAGGCTGTTGAGATATGGATCCTCACCTGTCGACTCCATTACCCTTCCCCATCTTGAATCCCTCACCAAATCAGCCATAGGTGCAAATGTCACCTGCACGCCATCTACACCCGCCTCCTTTGCAGCCACCTTAGCGCACTCCTCGGAGATCTCAGGCGAAAATGTGGCACCTTGTCCAAGCGGACATGGGAATACCGTCCTATGTCCATGAATAACATCCAGCATAAACAGAAGCGGTATGTGGTGCGGCTGTGTCCTCATATATTCGTCCTGAATCTTCTTAAGCTTCTTGGCACCGTATATTCCAAGCGTGCTCCCGGCAAGCCTGCACGTCTCCTCACGCCAGCCGTTGTTCATCCCTCCGGTGATTACCGCACTCTCCTCGTAACAGCTTCCCGGAACCTGCACAAGCTGTCCTATCTTCTCCTCAAGCGACATATCGCCAAGCAGTTCATTAAGTTCCTTCTGTGTCATCGTTTTTCCTCCCATACAATCACTATATAATTTTTAACCTTGCAAAACCCATCTGAATCTAAATGTATTCAAATATTCCCTGAATCGCGTCGGAGATATTTATCAATTCATCAATCGGTAGACAGCCTATCTTTTTATAACCGCGGACAGACATATCCAGCAAAGCCAGCTTTTCACACTGTATATAACCTTCTATATTATCTACAGAGGTCCATATATAAAGTGGTCCGGGATTGGAATTATTTATAATCGGACACCCTATAATCTCACCGCTGGAATTGAAAAAATCCTTGCTCACCACCAACACCGGATAGTTAATCTTCTCTATCCTCACAATATCTCCCTGGTGCAGAAGTTTCATCACCACACCTCTCTTCCTACCGGCTCGCCCCAATTAAATTCTCCATCCAACTTAAGCTCTCCACCGTATTGTGCCGCACGCTCCTCCAAGGTCTTATGTGAAAAATTCTTCTTAATGGTAATTACACCCTCCGAAACCGTTATATCTATGATTTCGTTCAGAGCCATACCTGCACTTTTCAAAATCTCTTTTGGAAGTCTGATTCCCTGACTATTACCCCATTCTCTTATCTGTGCCTGCATGCAATCCCTCCTTCGCTTTGTATATACATAGTATATACTATGTCAAAAAATATTTCAACAACTCCAAAACTCCCTCTAATATTTTTTACGCTATAGCTTTATATATGCAACATTGACATCCCCCTCATCAAGTGGCAAAATAAAGAGCAATGCAGACAAATACATTACATAAAATTATTTTTTGAAAATTTAAGTCGCAGAATCACGGCTTAAATTCAAGAGGTTTACAATGAGCAATTACACCCGCGGACTGAAAGCAGGAATTCCCATAGCACTTGGCTACCTTTCAGTCTCATTTACATTCGGAATAATAGCAATATCTTACGGACTATCATGGTGGCAGGCGCTTATAATCTCCATGACAACCGTAACCTCCGCCGGGCAGTTCGCCGGTATCGGAATAATGCTTCACCCCGGACAATATTTTCAGATGCTCATATCCCAGATTACAATAAACATACGCTACTCCTTCATGTCCATTTCCGTTGGACAGAAGGCGGACGAACGCTTCACCGGATTATCGCGATGGATTTTAGGCTTTATGATGACCGATGAAATATTCGCCGTGGCAGCACAGGAGGAGTCGGTAAGCCGCAGCTTCTTCGCCGGGCTCGCCACCCTGCCATATCTGGGCTGGTCTGTCGGAACGCTTCTCGGCGCAATTCTCGGAAGTATTCTCCCCGACCGGCTTATGAGTGCATTAAGCCTTGCCATATATGGAATGTTCGTGGCAATCGTTGTCCCCGAAATGAAAAAAACACGCCCGGTTCTTATTGTGGTTGTTCTGGCAATGCTGCTTAGCTGTGCGTTCCACTACATCCCGTTTCTTTCTTCAATCTCAAGCGGAATAACCATCACAATCGTTGCAATAAGCGCCGCAGTTGTGGGCGCAATTCTGTTTCCTGTCGATGAAGAAAAATAACCGGCAAATGCGGAATTTACTTAATCGCACTAAATTATATATTGTAAAAAGGGAGTCTTTGACCATGGACAATAAGCTTTTTTTTATTTACCTCATTATCCTTGCATGTTCAACCTACTTAATCCGCGTAATACCATTTGTAGCCATAAAGCACAAGATTAACAACCGTTTCATCCGTTCGTTCCTGTATTACGTTCCCTACGCGGTGCTCACTGCAATGACGATACCCGCCATATTCTATGCGACCAGCTGGTGGGTCGGCGCAGCCGCAGGGCTCGTAATCGCAGTCATTCTTTCCTTAAAAGGCAAGGGATTGACCACCGTTGCAATCGCCGCATGTGCATCCGTCTTTCTGGTTGAATTGTTAAAATAATGAATTTCTTATGATGTTGGAGACAAAACATGCCAATTTAATGTCTGTGTGCATAACGTATTATATTTATGCATATCAGCTCCTTTGTCCGAAGCAAGATGTTCTAAGAACTCTGATAAAGGTGTTCTATACGTTCGCCACCGAAGCAAAGCATACATCCTTGTATGCATTGCTTCTGAACCGGCATCCGTGCCGGTTCTGGCTAGGGTGTTAACAGAGTTCTAAGAACATCTAAGCTTCTCCCAAAAGTCGTGATATGCATAAATATAATACGTTATACACGCTAAATTTATGGAGCATGTTTTGCCCCCAACATCTTTCTTATATAAACATCCCAACAATTGATAATATAAAAGCAAGCTCTGATAAGAAAATATACCCGCGGCGTGCTATTTTTACAGTATGGAAAATTTCTATAATTCTCTATACTGTATTTTTTTACCATAATGCTTATGGGCGGCACCGTAAACATAGCCTGCTATATGAGGGGAGAAAATATCAAAAAATGAAATTGAAATTACTTACTGTATGTGCTGTCGGTACTGTGCTGATACTATGCTCAGGCTGCGGCAAAGCAGCTTCGGACAGTACACCTGAATATGATGAAGGCTCATACGAAACAGTTGCTTCAGCTTTATCTGAATCCGAAGCAGCCGCCACATCACAATCTGAAACCGAAACGGAAGGAGAGTCAACAATGTCCGGAGAATTATTAAAAAACACAGAGGATTTATCAGAAGGTATATCTTCTGCAGAAACATCCGAAGAGGCAGCTTACTGCACAAGCATGGATGAGGTGCTTAATGTGCTATGCCCTGCCGAAATAAGTCTGAAAAGAAATGACGCAGCCTATGGCAATGTAACCCATATTGAATACGATTCTACAACCACCGGCTGCAAAAGAGGTGCCAACATTCTGTTACCGGCGGACTATGATACCGGGAAATCGTATCCTGTATTATATTTTCTTCACGGAATATTCGGCGATGAAAACAGCATGATAAATGATGGAAACAACAAGATTAAGGAGATTGTAGGCAATCTTAAAGCGGAGGGACTTATCGATGACATCATCGTGGTATTCCCTAATATGTACGCAAGCTCAGACCCTGATCTTACACCGGGCTTTTCACCCGAACAGACTGCACCCTATGACAATTTCATAAATGACCTCACAAATGACCTTATCCCCTACATTGAATCGAACTATTCTGCAATGACGGACAGGGAACACCGCGGTATCATCGGCTTCTCAATGGGCGGAAGGGAGACTCTGTTTATCGGTCTGTCGCGCTCAGATTTATTTGCGTATATCGGTGCTATAGCTCCGGCTCCGGGACTCACACCTGCCAAGGACTGGGCTATGGAGCATGCAGGACAATTAGCTGAGGATGAAGCCATTGTAAAGAACACCGACTATATGCCGGAGCTTCTTATGATATGCTGCGGAACCAAGGACAGCGTTGTAGGCAAGTATCCTTTAAGCTACCATGAGATTTTTGACAGAAACGGCGTATCGCATCTATGGTATGAGGTTCCTGACGCTGACCACGATTCCAATGCTATCAGGAGCGGCTTGTTCAATTTCCTCATAAGATGGTTTGCCGATAAATAAGCTATTAATGATACTAAGAAATGCTAATATGGGAGGATTAAAATGAATAACAGAAAATTTACTCGTTATGTACTGTGTGCATCTATTTTCACCGCAACCACTTTTTTGACTGTATCTTGTGCGGGCAGGAATTCAGACGCACCTTCAAGCATGGATGAAACACCTATCGTTTCCTCCGAAACCACAGGTGAACCTAATGAGGCAAGCATACCTGAGATTTCCGAAAATACAACTCTCCAGGATAATGACACTGAAACTACACCTGAAGAAATTACCACTGAGGAGGCCATTGAGGAGGTTGTCGCGGAGACCGAACCAATCGTCTATTTTTCTTCTAAGAGCGGTTTCTATGACAACGGATTTACTCTTGAACTTCGCTGTCCTGTAGAGAATGCGGTTATCTACTATACAACAGATGGCACCATTCCCACTCAGGACAGCCGGAAATATGAAGAACCCATTTCCCTTACGAATGTATCATTAAACCCGGATGTTTATGCGGCACGGACGGATTACTGCACAGATTCACAGTATGTGCCTATGGACCCTGTAACTAAAGCCAACATTATAAGGGCTGTCGCTTATTTTGAAGATGGCACAAGCTCTGTTACAACAAATGGTACATATTTTGTAGGTATTGACCGCGAAGAATTATATGGTGACTCCCCTGTTATTTCCCTTATCACCGAGCCTGACAATCTTTTCGACAATGAGAAAGGAATATTTGTCCTTGGACAGACATATACCGACTGGCTTGCCGAAGACCCTGCCAACGCGGATGAGCCCTCCTACAGAGTTCATGGCAACTTTTCTAACAAAGGAAGGGATTGGGAAAGACCTGTTTCATTTGAATACATGCCTTCAAACGGAAAGAACGTATCTGCAGACATGGGACTTCGCATGAAAGGTGCTTCCACCAGAACATACCTGCAAAAGAGCATGCGCCTAATTGCAAGGGCTGAATACGGCACCAAATCTATTAAAGCCGACCTCATTCCTGGCAATATGAAAAGTGATAATTCCGGACCTATAACCAGCTACAAGTCATTTGTACTGAGAAACGGCGGGAATGACAATGGATTTTCCAAGATGAGAGACCCTGTTCTTCAGAGCCTTGTCGCAGACAGAGCCTTTGATACACAAGCGTCAGCTCCATGCGTTGTATTTGTCGATGGAGAATACTGGGGACTCTATGCCATCACAGAGGACTACAGCGACAAGTATATAGAAGCTAACTACGGCATTGATAACAAAAATGTTGTAATTGTAAAGTCTGGCAGGATTGATGAAGGCACGGCTGAGGATATAACGCTGTATGAGGATATGTATAATTTTATAACACAAAACGATATGACTGATGAAAAAAATTATGCTAAGGCTCAGGAAATGCTTGACATTCCCGGTTTTATCGACTTCTGTGCAGTCCAGCTATACATTGACAACAATGATTCCATCTTCGATGACAACAACTGGAGTATGTGGCGGACAAGGGAAGCAGACAAGGCAACCGAATGGTCCGACGGCAAGTGGAGAATCCTTCTGTACGATACCGAATTTTCTACCGGTGTATATTCCGGCGGCAAAGGCTTTGAAGAAAATACCATCAAAAAAGATTTAGATGCCTCCCTCGATGCAGATAAAGAATATTCAAGTGACTACCCTGCACTTGACATTTTCCGTTCCTTATATGAAAACGGAAGCTTCAGAAAAGAGTTGATTGTAACCCTGTGCGACCTCAGAAACTATAACTACGAAAAAAAGAGAGCAGGAAAAGCAATTGACAATCTCGCTGTATCCTACAAAAAGCTTGCAGATGATTCTTTCTACCGCTATGGTCCTGACTGGGTTGTAATGTATGATGGTCCTACAGTGTATTATGACACTAAAATAAAGGAATTTAAGCAGTATATGAACGGCAGATATATGGCATTCCCTAACCTGATGAAAAAGACCTTTTCACTTAAGGACCCTTGTACCATAAAAATTACCGTATCCGACCCTGAATATGGTGATGTCCTGCTTAACCGCACGGATATAGATTTTTCCAATTTGCCAAACGCTGAATTTACAGGCGATTACTTTGAGGAATATGAGATAACATTAACTGCAGCACCTAAGGAAGGTCATACATTCGTTAAGTGGATTGTCGGTGGCGATGAATTCACAGATGATACAATAACATTGACACCTTACGATAAATGCACGATTGAAGTTCAATATAAATAGTTAATTATCTGCAAATGCGAATTATGAAAGGACTGGTTTTACTTGAGCAACCAAATGACCTTTAAAAGATATGAGATAAAATACCTGATCACTACTGAACAAAAGGCTTTGCTTCTCAATGAAATGAAGCCATTCATGGATGCTGATATTCACGGAAAAAGCACTATTCTCAGCCTTTACCTTGATACTCCTGATTTTCTTCTGGTGCGCCGCTCGCTTGACAAGCCAATATACAAGGAAAAGCTTCGGCTCAGAAGCTATGGTACGGCACAACCGGACACTGATGTATTTATTGAGTTGAAAAAAAAGTATGACTCTGTTGTATACAAACGCCGTGAGGCGATGAAGCTCTTTGAGCTGGAAAACTACTTAAAGACCGGTATCATGCCAAAGGACACCCAGATTATGCGTGAGATTGATTTTGCAATGAAGCGTTATGCCGGCATAGCTCCGGCAGTCCTTCTCTCATACGAACGCGAGGCATTCTATGATAAATACGATTATGATTTCCGCATGACTTTTGACGAAAATATATTGTGGCGTACAGAGGCGCCTGCACTGAACAGCCCTGTATACGGAACTCCCATCCTTGACTCCGGGCATGTTTTACTGGAAGTAAAAACAGCCGGAGCCATGCCACTCTGGCTTGTGCACTTTTTCAGCAAGTATCAGCTTGCACCTGTTTCATTTTCAAAATACGGTTCTGCATACAGAGCTTTAACACAGAAAAATAATGCAATTATCGACAAAGGAGGTTCTTATAAATATGCCTGACGTATTATTTCAGGGATTATTTGACAAATACACTATCTCAATCCCTGTATCACATTTTTTAATCTGTCTGCTGGTTTCTCTGGTAATTGGTCTGTTTTATACATTCATATATTCATATAAAAACAGCAGTTCACAGAGCTTTGTCATCACGCTTGCGCTCCTCCCGGCAATTGTCTGCACAGTCATCATGCTGGTAAACGGCAATGTCGGAACAGGAGTTGCTGTAGCAGGCGCGTTCAGTCTTGTCCGATTCCGTTCAATTCCTGGAACCGCAAAGGAAATATCAATGTTATTCCTCGCAATGGGAACCGGGCTTATCACCGGAATGGGATACATCGGCTATTCATTTCTTTTTGCATTGATTCTTGGATTGGCATTTATACTTTTTACCCGCTTAGGACTTGTCCGCATGAAGCCTTGCCGTGAAAAAATTCTCCGAATCACAATTCCGGAGGACTTAGACTACAACGAACTGTTTGATGACCTTTTTGAAAAATATACAACACATTCTGACACTATAAGCGTAAAAACGTCAAATATGGGAAGCATGTTCAAGCTTACATATAATATTACATTAAAAGATCCTGCAAATGAAAAAGAGTTCATAGACGCTCTTCGCTGCAGAAATGGTAATCTGGAAATCAGCATTTCTAAACAGACAACCGGCTCTAATGAACTTTAAGCTCTAATCTGATTCTCATTTACAATGCTGCAAAAAGGTGGAAGCACTCAAATAGATGCTGAGTGCTTCCATCCGTTTTATCTTTATACATTTTTCATAAACTATTACACCGAAAAATAAGTTCCTGGTACATTGATGCCGAATGATTGTTTCATATGCAAGGCGGATACAACCTGTCTAATCCCGATTTTGCAGATCAACTATTCTCGTCGCAATCTTCTTAGCAAGATGCATATTGTGCGTCACCGCAATAAGCCCGATATTTCTTTTTTTTGCCTCCTCTAAGACCACATTCCATATCTGCGCCTGCGTGATGACATCAAGCATTGTGCTTATCTCATCGCATATAAGATAATCCGCTCCGCTCATAAGCGCGCGCGCCACGCAGAACCTCTGAAGCTCTCCGCCCGACAGCTCACGCGGAAACCTGTCAAGCCACTCATGCTCTATGCCAAAAGCGTGGAGCACATCCGCGTCTATCTTCCCGCTCTCCTCAAGAACACGCTTGAGTCTCCAACGCGGATTTATCGCCCTTTCCGGGTGCTGGTGGATGAGCTGCACCGGACAGACCCCCTTTTCAGGAAGTACTTTGCCATCAATCAGAATCTCACCCTTGACAGGCTTTATATAACCTGATAACAGCATGGCAAGTGTTGTCTTGCCGTAACCGCTTGGGGCAGAAATCGCAAGACACTCTCCCCTATCCACCCTGACACTGCAGTCCTCCAGAATCCACGGCTGCTTTCTGTCATATCTAAAATAAATATTTTTTGCCTCAAGTGGCATGACAGCACCTCACCTCCCCACCTCTTATCTCGCGCACAGATGGAACCTGCCTTACACACTCCTGCGTCCTATATGGACAGCGCGGAGCAAAAAGACAGCCCTCCGGCAGATTTCCCGCATACGGCTGAAAGCCCGGAATTGGCTCAAAACCATTCTGCGGCAGTGCTCTCCACAATGCCTTGGAATAAGGATGGCGAAGTGCCTCCGGTCCTGTCTTAAAATCCACGGCAGGTGCCGTCTCAACTGTGGTTCCCGCATAGAATACCGCTACCCTGTCCGCAAACTCAAAGGCTAAATCTATGTCATGTGTTATCAGAATGACCGCCCTGCCCTCATCGGCAAGCTCCCGGAACATCCTAAGCGCCTCAAGTGCCTGTTCAAGACTCATACCCGGTGTCGGTTCATCGGCAATGATAAGCTCCGCCTCCGTTATCAGTGCTGTGGAGACAAGCACACGTCTTGCCATTCCGCCCGATAACTGAAACGGATACAGCTTCCCGGTATACTGTGGAAGTCCGAAGCGCTCGAAAAGGCGGCTTCTTCTGTCCACAGGCTTCGGCTTAATATCACCATCCACCTGGGCGCCCACCCTCATAAGCGGGTCAAGATATGCCACGGACTGCGGCACAAGAGCTATTTTTCGTCCTCTAAGCTTCTCCTGCTGCCTTGCGGTAAGCTCCTGCCCCTTGTAATGTATATGCCCCTTAACGGTAGCATTATCCGGAAGTATTCCAAGAACTGCCGAGGCAAGCAGGCTCTTGCCCGAACCGGATGAGCCAGCGATTGCCACAATCTCGCCCGGACGCACAGTCAAATGTAAATCCGAAATAACCTTTAAGTCCGTCTGCTCTAACCCATGGTCATACATACGGAAGGACACGGACAAATTATGTATTTCAAGCAATGTTTCTTTTTTCTGTTCCATTTTTATACCCCTGCATACTGCAAGCATTGCTTGCAGTATGCCACCAATAAGTAGTTTGAAAGTTTTTCTTTCAAACTTCCTCTATCATCATTGAATATATTTTACCGGACATTCATTCTTCAATATTAGAATATGACCGCCATAAATAAATTATCGTTCGACTATATATATCGGCTTATCCAATCATTTCTGCGCACTGTAAGGGTCAAGTATCATACGCAGATTATCTCCCAATTTATCCACAAGCAGCACGATAAGCACAAGTGTTATCCCCGGAAGTACAGCAGTCCACCACATTCCTGTTGACAAGTAGCGCATACTCTCCGCAAGTATGATTCCTATTGCTGACTGCTCCGGAGGCAGACCAAACCCCAGAAACGATATGGAGGCCTCATGCAGTATCGCATGTGGCAGCATCAGCACCAGACCAACGAAGAACTGCGGTACGAGATGGGGAAGCAGATGATTTATCAAAATCCAGCCGCCTGATTTTCCAAGCCTGCGCGATACCTCTATATACTGCTGCGAACGAAGCTGTAATACCTCAGCGCGTATAAGACGCGCAAGGCTGCACCAATGTGTCGCCGCAATCCCGACAAGCAGACCCTTAAGCCCACGTCCTAATACAAAAGAGATAAGAATAATCAAAATTGTGTGCGGCACACTCATCACCAAATCTATAATCCAGTTCACTATTGTATCAATCCACTTAGCCCCTGCAGCCGCCGCAATCCCGACAAACACGGCTATAACCGCACTGATAATCGAGGCTGCTATGCCGACAGTCAGGCTTACCGACAAGCCCTTCAGTGTGCGGAGGAACACATCGCGCCCAAGTGCATCTGTTCCAAATATATGCTTCATTCCCGGTGGACATTTTGCATTCAGAAAGCTGCCCTTTACCGCTTCCTCAGGGATAAAAATACCCGGCACATAGACAACTATTAAGATAAGTGCCAATATTATTGTAAGAATGACTATATGTTTTCTATTATTTAAGCCTTCGCTTTTCTTTGACAGTCTGCCACCTATTATTCTTCTATCAGTATTTTGTCTGCTCATTCGCCCACCTCCCGAATCCGTGGGTCAATGACACAATAGAGCACATCAGCAATCATATTTCCGACACACACAAACAGTGCGGAAAACAAAGTGATTCCAAGCAGCAGCGGAACATCCCCCTGAAGTCCCGCCGCGGAGACAGCACTTCCAAGCCCCGGATAGCTGAACACATTCTCTGCCAGAACAGAACCTCCGAACAGCTCAGCAAACGAGGCGAACTGCAGGGTCAATGCCGGAAGAAGTATGTTGCGAAGACCATGTCTGCGAAGGATTGTCCATTTTCCCTCCCCACGCGCCCTGGCAAACAGCACATATTCGCTGTTTAAGACATCAATCAGCTTCTGTCTGGTATGCAGTGCTATATTTGAAAAGGACATAAGACTGAGAGTAAAAGCAGGTAAAATCAAGTGATGAAGCTTCTGCCGGATGGTCACATTCCCACTTGTGACCCCGATTGGTGATGAAAAGCCGATTGGAAACCAGCCAAGCCACACCGAAAAAATGAGCAGCAATAGTAACCCAAGCCAGAAGGTCGGGACTGAGCTCAGCACATAACATAATTTTTTCAAGCTTTTATCCGGCATACGGTCATGGTACATCCCCATCACACAGCCCAGCGCAAAACCGATAAGCCCTGCCAGTATCCATGCGCATAACATCAAAGCAAAGGAATTTACGAAGCGCTCTGCGATTATCTGCGCAACCGGTCTGCGGTAAATCGATGACTCTCCCATATTGCCGTGCAGCAGCTCATTGAGCCATATCATATACCTCTCTACCGGTGGCTTATCCACTCCCCAGTACTGCTCAAGCTCCACCCTTTTCTCCGGTGAAACTGCCGTCCCAAGCCCTAAAAGATACTGCTGTACCGGTTCAATCGGCGATATGCTCACCAGCGTAAAGGAAACTATGCTCACCGCAAGCAGAAGTGTTATTATTTTTATACTGTTTTTGACCAGAATACGCAAAAGCCGCACAATGGTATTCTTCATAAAGCTACCTCATAACTCAATAATTCATCTGTATAAATTATTTTTCCCATGACCATTCATTAAGATTCTGTATAAGCGGAAGCCCATGTCCATGACCGTGAATCGGCTGATTTCCGATAGAAAGACCTTCGCGGACATAGGTGACATGGTCAAGATTCACAATCCACACCCAAGGACATTCTCCCTGCATAGCTGTTCCGGTTGTTCCGTCCCACTGGACTTTCTTCCAGTTTTCGTTGGCAGCCTCCACAGTAAGCGCCGACATAGCTGCATCGAGATACCCATCCGTCACATCGCTCATGTACCCTTCAGGATTGTAAAAATCGTCCAATAACGCTCCCTCTGAACGGTACAGGTAGTAGGTCTCATTCGGGCTTGATGAACCCCAGCCCATAAGGACAGCCTCTGAGAACATGACCTTCATAATCTCATCCCAGCTCATTCCCTCGATATCAACCTTTATGCCAATGGCAAGCAGTTGTTCTGCCGCCGCCATGCCTACAGCCTGACGCACTGAATCTCCCGAAGGATAGACGCACTTAAACTCAGCCTTAAGTCCGTCCTTCTCCACAATGCCGTCACCATCCGTGTCCACCCAGCCATTGTCCGCAAGGAGTTTCTTCGCGTATTCAACATCCGTCTCAAGCTTCACATCCGGATTGTTCCAAGGCATACCGTCATTCTCAGAATAGGCAGGTCTTCCAAAGCCATTCAGCACTGTATCAGCAATCTGCTGCCGGTCAATCGCATAAGCTATCGCCTGCCGTATCTCGCGGTTGCAGGTGACATTATTGCCTATCGGTGCACCGGCTTCGGTTGTTTTTCCTTCATTGGGAAGAACAGGAAGTGTAAAGCCCCGGTTATCGGCGGATATGATTGATTCCACACTATAGCCCTTAACCTTCGTGGTTGCAAGCGTTGCCACGGTGTACGCGACATCAACCTGCCCTGCCTGAACTGCCGCAAGTGCCGCATCCTCGGACATAAATACAACTGTCACATTCTTTATCTCCGGCACACCGCCATAATAATTCTCATTTGCCGTAAACATAAGCTGCTCCTGCGGTCTCCACTCGACAAGCTTGTACGGTCCCGAACCTATAGGCTTCGTACCATAATCATCTCCGTAGGCATGCTCAGGCACTATGCCGACAGACGCAAGCGTATTGAGAAAAATCGAAGTCGGCTTAGATAACGTGATAACCACTGTTGTGTCATCCTGTGCCACAGCACTTTCCATATATGTGAGGTCAAAGGAGCCATTCGCTGCCTTTGCAGTCCCAAGCGTAAAGGCCACATCCTGCGCGGTCACCTTCTCCCCATCCGTAAAGAATGCGTCATCGCGGATTGTGAAGGTCCATGTAAGCCCATCCTCCGACAGCTCATACCCTGTCGCAAGGTCATTCTCAAAGTTCAGCTCCGCATTGTACTTTACAATCGTACTCTGTATAATTGGTGAATTTCCATGTCCCCAGCCCTTAGTCGGGTCAAGCGTCTCCGGCTCTGAGCCGATGGCGATTATGACGCTGTCCTTGACCGTATTCGTTATATTGGCATCATTTTTGTCACCATCTGACTGATTCCGGCATGCCGTAACTCCTGATATGACAAGCACTGCCAGCGCTACCGACAGGATTTTTTTCATATTTTTCTTAAAATTGTTATGCGAATCCTTCCTGTTCTCCAGTTTCTCCGTTTTTTCCTTGTTCTTGTTTCTCATATTGTTGATATATCTCATGTTCTTTATATTTTCTCCATTCCTGATTTTTTCTCTTTTACCACTAAATAATTGTGAAACAAAAGCTCTCTATTTTACAGTCCGCAGAGTGTAAAGCATTCAGGCACTTAATTTCTCAATTACGTATTATTTTTCTAATATCCCACGCGCCGTTTCAAGGGAAATGCCTTTCTCCTTCGCAATACGCGCAATATCATCATACTCATATTTTTTCCGCGTTACACCATATCCTGTTGAAAGCTTACAGTGAACCGGACCATACTCCGTCTCGACAGTCTCAATATGCCTGTCCAGCACATACCTCTTCATCATGTTCTCGCGTATTCCTATGGTTGTGGTATACTTAAAGACAGTCTCTATGATTTTCTCCTTGTCACTTTCACGGCACATAACCTTGATAAGTGTCCCCGGACGCGACTTCTTCATTCCTATCGGCACGGTGTACACATCAAGCGCTCCTGCCTCAAACAGTCTGTCCATCGCAAAACCAACAGCTTCGCCTGTCATATCGTCCACATTGCACCCAAGCTCGCATATCTCATCAGCCTTGTCCGCTGTCTCGCCAAGCATCACGCGCACACAGTTAGCGGCATCGAAATCCTTTTTTCCCATTCCGTAGCCGATACCCTGCACCTTCATCATGGGCATATTTCCAAAGCGCGCCGCGAAGTGCTTAAGCAGAGCAGCCCCTGTAGGTGTGCATAGCTCCCCGCGCACAGAGCCACCGTAAATCGGAACAGCCCTCAGTATATATGCCGTGGCAGGAGCCGGAACCGGGAGTATTCCATGGGTGCACCTCACCTGTCCGCTTCCAACATGAACAGGCGATACAACCACCTCATCCACGGACAGACGTTCCATAAGCATGCACACCGCTGTTATGTCGGCAATTGCATCCATTGCCCCGACCTCGTGGAAATGAATTTCCGTCACCGGCACACCATGCACATAGCTCTCAGCCTCAGCAATCAATCCATATACTGCCATCACATCATCCTGCACCTTCTTAGAAAGCTTCAAATGTCCCCTTACAATGTGTTCAATATCATGCAGGCTGCTGTGATGATGGTGGTGGCTGTGGTCATGGCTATGAGTGTGCTCATCGCTGTGAGTGTGCTCATAGCTGTGGCTGTGCTCATCGCCGTGGTGATGGTCATGGCTCTCCTCCTCCGCTCCGTCCACTGTCACTGTAACATGTGTTCCTGTTATACCACATTTCACCGATGGTTCCGCCTTAAATGCAACACCCGGAAGCCCCATCTCATTAAGCTCCTTTAGAAATTCTTCCTTATCCTGAAGCAGTTCAAGCATCGCCGCCGTCAACATATCTCCGGCCGCACCCATGCCACAATCGATATATAATGTTCTCATAACAAATTTCCCTTCCTGTTAAAAAATAATTTAATTTCGGTGTCATAACATGTTATACACTCTAAAACTTAATTTTCATATTTTGACACTCAACCATAATCTCAAAAAAAGCGCACAAATCCTCTACAAAGGATATGTGTGCTTTCCTAGCAGTTGTTTCTTACAAGTTTCAATTGTCTTTAGATAAAAAATAGTTTACCCTGCATTTTTGAAATGCTTGTTATAAAGCTTAGCTTTAAAATACCAGACGCTTCTGCGTCCCCATTGACAGCTTCCTGCTGCCTCATTAACTGTTATATTATACAGCAAAGACAGCCCAAATGCAATATTTGCAAGTCCTACCTGTCACATAATCTACATAATTCCTCAATAACGCACTGTATCAATCTGCCTATATTTAAATCCGCAACTCCCACCACAATATTATCGCAGTGGTTTATCGGAATCAATATTCTCTTTGCGCTGCTCTGTGCAACCGCATTCGCCATGCGCGGCGTAATCTCTCCAAACATTGCGTCCGCAATCACAATACCAATAGGTCCGACTATTACATCGGCGCGCCTGGTGTTCACCACAACCGCATTCTCGCCTGTAGCCGCATTATCTGCTCCCGCCTTAAGCATTGCAGCTGTTGCTACCGTGTTCGTTCCTACTGCCGTAATATCAGCCTCCGCCATCTTCTCCCTGATTGCCGTGACAAGCTGGCGTCCTATTCCGCCTCCCTGAGCATCTATAACCAAAATGTTCATAATGGATACCCCTTTGTCCTTTTTATAATGACATAATGTTTGGTCAAAACACGCTAAGATTATAGAGCATGTTTTTACCTGAAATCATGACAGCTTATTGGAAGCCATCCTTGTTCCACACCTTCGGCTGATATCTCATATCAGATACATTGTACACAGTAACGAATGCTCTCGGATCTTCTTTATTTATAAAATTCATAAGCTTCTGATATTCGCTTTTGTCAACAATGGTGATGATTTCATTATGTTTATCAAAATTGTATGCGCCGGTCGCCTCATATATCGTTGCTCCACTATGCAGATCCTCGACGATAAACCGACGAAGCTCTTCCTCCTTCCGGGTGATAATGCAGACACGGCGTTTTTTGTTATTATCAAAAATAAAATGATCAAGAATTATTCCGTTAAAATAAGTGCCAAGAATACTCAGAACCACCGTCTTTTTGTCGTAGGCAAGCGCCGCTGAAAGTGCCACGCACATTCCCGACAGGGACATTGCCCTTCCAAGCTCTATGTGCAGATACTTGTTCATAATCTTTGCCACAATATCAAGCCCGCCGGAGGAGGCATTTCGGTTAAAAAGAATGCTCAGCCCTATGCTCACCACCAGAATATAGCAGAGCACATCAAGCTCCTGACTGTCCGTCATTGAGCCGAAATCCGGGAACACCAGCTCGAAAAATCCCAGAAAAAGAGGCAGCATGACGCTCGTATAGACCGTCTTTACACCAAATTCTCTTCCGCAGGTGAAAAACCCGATTATCAGGAGCACCACATTCAGAAACATAGTGATTGCCGACAACGGAAGCGGCACAAAATTGGACAGCACGATTCCAAGACCTGAAATGCTGCTGACGGACGTATGGCTCGGCACCAGAAAGAAGTATACCGCCGCCGCAATGATTGCCACCGCCACGGTCAAAATCACCGTCTCCCTTGCTATATCCTTATAATTCAGCCTCTTTTTCATTGTATCTGCTCCTCCATAATCCATGCTCTATTCCAATGTACCTTCAACGCACAAACAGTAATGTCCGTGCGCTCCGAAAACGCTTTCTGTGACATTCCTGTATTTTTTCTGCCTCTTTTATTGTATCAAATCCACATATAGTAGTCTACTACATTTGTTCGAGAAATGTCCTTATAAAAATAATTGTTCAGAGCCGGCCTCGGAAATTAAAAGTATCTACGTAAACATGGTTGGCAGTTATCGACCTGTTTATAGTCTGCAACCGCCAACCATGTTTGTCAAGCTTTCCCCTATTTTTTTCATCAAGATACAACTGTACCCTGTTCTGTATTACCGCAGCAGCCTCAGCAGCACTACTCTGACCTGAAATGAAGCTCATAGCCTCCTCATAGACTATATTGTAAACTGCCATATCGTATTGCTTATAGCCCGATGCTGTGTAAGCAAGCTCGCGAAGGGTATCAGCCTGTTGGGATGTAAGATTGCTGCTAAGAGGGTTATGACCATTTACGCCGTCCTCATATTCATGCATGGCAGCATATAGCTGTGCCTCGAATTTATCTTCAAATACCGGCATGCCGGACGGTTCAAAATTCGTTAGATAATACTTCATAAATTCCCATGCTGCAGCCTGATTTTCACTCACGGCACTCATCGCCATATTATTATCAAACACCAGCTGTGCACTTGCATGTGATTTTGATGGATAGCCCAAGTATACCTTCTCAATATTGTCAAAATGCATGTCCAGCATTTTAA